>Ga0105348_1001126_pt1 | contig 18506 bp, 13 predicted proteins | sample EN8Hudsemesocosm_2_FD_83504 | JGI IMG/M metagenome (GOLD analysis project Ga0105348, IMG submission 83504) | Methane-oxidizing microbial communities from mesocosms in the Hudson Canyon - EN8C Hudson Canyon | ecosystem: Environmental > Aquatic > Marine > Cold seeps | place: Hudson Canyon... | reverse complement strand
CATTTGACCCCTATTGCGTTGAAGCCTTTTTAAAAAACCTGGACGAAATTAAATATGTCTATTCAAATAAAGACGATGTGTCCGGGTTCATGAGTGGCGAATTAGAGTACTGAATATGAATTTGAAAATATGAACTTTTTAATAAAGATGAATTTTAGATGGTAATTGAAAGGATAGCTGTGGTGGAACTTAGGTTAACAGGTATCGAATTCTAAGGAGCGGTAATCAAAATGAAAAATATTAAATCAAGCATAAGAGCACAACTAAATAAATTGTCGACTACAACGAAGACCTGTTTCTTATTAGCGGGGCAACTAGCTCTATTGGTTGTTGTGGCTGGCATCTCGTATACAAACTTGGACTCTTTTTGGGTCGGGGAGGTGATCTTACTTAATGGGTTAGTTGCCGGTTCTTGTATTCTGCTAACTGGTGTTTACCTGCTTCGAATGCAAAAAAAGTCACTAGCTCGCTTTTCTGATTTGAGAGAGAGCATTATCACGGGGGAATTTTCTGCGTGCAAGTTAGAGTCGATGGAAGGCGTTAAAGATGAAGCGATCTTGACTCACTACCAGTTAGAAAGTGCTGTTATTGCATTACAGGAAATGATGGAGAAGGTGCTAGAAAGTGTTAAACCAGCTGTTGACTCTGCTGACAATATCCACTCTACCAGTGAGGCGTTAAGTTACATTGTCGCGAAGCAGTCAGACAATTCTGCAGAAGTAAAAACAGCCATCGAAGAAATGGTGTATGTCATTGTCAGCAATGCCGCAGTCAATGCTCAAGCTGCAGAATGTTCGAAGCAAAGTGGTTACACGGCCAAAAACGGTGGTGAAGTCGTGACGCGAACGATTAATAAAATTCAGAGCATTTCAGAGGTAGTGGATAACTCAATTGATATGGTTGAGAAACTCAATCAATCCTGTACTGACATTGAGGAAATGGTTGCCATGATTGGCGGTATTGCTTCACAAACTAACTTACTTGCTTTGAATGCTGCCATTGAAGCCGCTCGAGCGGGAGAGCATGGTCGGGGGTTTGCTGTGGTAGCAGATGAAGTGAGAAGCCTGGCAAATAATACCACTAATGCGACTCAGCGAATTGAAAGTATTGTCGAGACCATACAGCAGGGGGTATTAGAGACAGCCTCAACGATGAAGAAGGCACATAGTGAAGTAGCGGCGGGAATTGAGTTAGCGGATGAAGCCGGTCAGTCATTGGAAAAGATAGTGAGTGAAACGCAAAACGTATTAGATATGATGCACGAGATTGCTTCAGCAAATGATGAATCGGCAGCTTCCGCGACAGATCGAACCGCCTTCCATCTTGATCGTGTCTCTACAGTAACGGGAGAAAGCGCATTGTTTGTCGATGATGCCACTAAAAAGGTTAGTGACTTAAAAACCTTCCTAACCAGTTGGCAGGAAACGATCAATGCTTTGCCTTCCGCTCTGGATGGGCTTGGACCTGAATCTGTACCTGAACAGGTGATCCAGTAGTAACTGAGTGTTGAAAAAAGCACTTTAAAACTGAGTTTAAAAACGGGTACATAGAAATTAAGTCATTAAATGTTAACGACACAACTTAAATATGGCGTGTCGACGATATTGACTTTATCAAACTGTAAATTACGTTGTATTGGAAAACTTGAGCTATTTTTTCAAGGGAGTATTGGACGGTTCGAATTTTAAAAAATTGGTTAAAGAAGGGGAATAACGATGACCGATATAGTAAACAGCGGTACAAAGGTTACCGCAATATTTGGAAATTTGACAGTTGGAAAAAAATTAACTCTAGGTTTTGGTTCTATTTTGCTGATATTGGCCATATTGGTCGCATTCATTGAATTGAAATTGAACAAGTTGCATGACATACAAGAGCGTGTGGTTGAGTTAAGAATGCCAACGAATGTTGCTGGCCATGATTTAGTTAACGGCATCAATTATTCGCTAGCCGCCTTGCGTGGTTACATGATTTTAAACAAGGAATCCTTCAAGCAGCAGAGGCAAGATGCATGGGCACAGATAGACCATAACCTGGATGTGCTGACAGAAATGTCGAAGAGTTGGACTATTTCGGAAAATATAGAAATTTTGAACGAGCTAAAGGCAACTTTAAGGGTTTTTAAACTTGCGCAGCAAAAGACCGAAACCTTAAGTCATTCAGCTGATGAACAGCCTGCGATGAAGATATTTTTAACCGAAACCGCACCGAAAGCTTCTACGATTGTTCAAGCAATATCAGCCATCATTGACGAAGAGAAAAAACTGGCACCAACTCCAGAGCGAAGAAAACTATTGGCGGCATTGGCCGACACAAGAGGCTCTTTTGCCATGGGTCTGGCTTCGATTCGGGCTTACCTCCTAAGCGGTGATAAAGTCTGGTCGAACAAATTTAAAACGCAGTGGCGTACCAATACGGCTCGCTTCAAAACCTTAAATAATATGAGCTCACTATTTAATAAAAAACAGCTGGCTCAGTTTAGAATTTATGCCCAGGTGCGTAAAGAATTTGCCCCCCTACCTGAACGTATGTTCAGTATCCGTAGTTCTGACAAGTGGAACATGGCGAATTATGTGCTTGCTACTAAAGCTGCACCACAAGCGCAAAAGGCGATGGATATTCTCAATAACATGGTGAAAAGCCAAGACAGCTTAGTGTTGCTAGATAAGCAGCTTATGGCAGGTGAGAGTGCGAATATTCAATCCGGTGCTTTGTTGGCTGCACTTATTGCCTTAGTCATAGGAAGCGTTATCGGTGTCGTTATTTCCAGATCGGTGTCTCGTCCATTGGCTAACTTAACATCGACACTCGATGACGTAAAAAATACCGGTGACTTTGCCTTACGTGTGGATATTAACAGTGACGATGAGGTAGGCCAAAGCGGTAGAGCCCTGAATGAACTATTAAGTGCTAATCAAAGCGCCATTACAGAGGTTAACCGTGTAATGGCAGGCGTTGCAGAAGGTAACTTTGATGAACGTGTCAGTACCGAATTGAAAGGTGATTTAAATACGCTTAAGCATGCCACAAATAACTCTGCCGATAGCGTCGAGGAAACCATGTCAGCCCTGAGTGATGTTATGACGGCACTTTCTCAAGGCGATTTCACTCAACGCATGAACGGTAAGGTAAAGGGAGAATTTAAACGTACTGTCGACAATGCTATGGCTACGATGGAGCAAGCGATTGGTGAAATCAGCCGTGTGATGCAACAAGTGGCAAGCAATGATCTTTCTGACCGAATTGACGTAGAGTTAAAAGGAGGGTTGAACACCCTTAAGCAATCTATTAACCAAGCGATTGAGCTACAGGGGCAGACTATGTCGCAGATCGCGTTGAATGCCAATCAGGTTGCCACCGCCTCAGGAGAAACCTCAAGTGCTATTGGGCAGATATCTGATGGTGCTCAAAATCAGCTTCATGCTATGAATCAGGTTGCAGCCGCTGTTTCTCAAGCCAGCCAGGCAATCAGTGATGTTGCCAAGGATACGAATCAGGCAAGCGCCAGCGCTCAGAAATCTGTTCAACTGGTAACCGAGGGCCAGGAGAAAATGATGAAGATGGTCGAGGTGGTGAATGTCATTGCCCAAAACAGTACCCAGATAAACAAAATAACTGACGTGATCGCTGCCATCGCCAACCAGACCAATATGTTGTCATTAAATGCCGCAATCGAAGCGGCACGTGCTGGTGAGCACGGCGCAGGATTCGCAGTCGTCGCAGAAGAGGTCCGCAAGCTAGCTGAACATTCAGCAAACTCTGCTCAGGAAATCACGACATTAGTGGACCAGGCGGTGAAGGAAGCTAAAAATGCCGTGAATACCGCTGATGAAGCCCGTACTGATATGAATGCTATTCTGGGATCTTCAGGTGAGATTAACGAAATGTTGTGCCGGGTTTCAGCCGCGATGGAGCAGCAAAGTGCGTCTACGCAAGAAATAAGCAGCAATGTGGACTCGATGAAACGTGTTGCCGAGAACAATGCTTCCGCGTCAGAGGAGATTACGGCGACTGTGGTAGAAGTCTCTCGTCTTGCAGATAGTGTACGTGGACAGGTGGATAAATTCCAACTGAGGAAAAACGCAGATTTTCTTGCTGCAAGCTAGACCACTTCAATGCAAGAGTTTGATCAGGTTCGGGGTGTCAGCCCAGATAAAAAACAGTGGCTTCTGCAATAAAAAGTAGAAGTTTTCGATTACCAATGATGTATAGAAGAACAAGGTCACCAGTTTTGGGTGGCCTTCTAACTAACAATAATGAGGTTCGTTATGGTGCTCAAAAATTTAAGTCTGTTTTGGAAAATGTTTATACCGATGTTGTTTGTTTTTGCTCTCGTTATGCTGGTACTTTCGTGGTATATACCGGCAAGTACCCGAGCCAATGCAGAACAAGAAGCGATTAATATGGCACAAAGTACCGTGCAACAATATAAACAGATGCGGAGTTACTACACCAAAAATGTTGTTAAAAAAGTACTGGCAGGGTCTCAGCTCAAACCGTCAATAGAACACGTGGGTAATCCCAATGCTATTCCCTTGCCTGCGACCATGATTCATGACCTAAGTGCTGAGATGGGAAAAGGAAATGTGAGCCTTTCTCTCTATAGTGCGTTTCCTTTTCCCAATCGTAAAGATAGGCAACTAGATTCATTTCAACAGGAAGCATGGAAAAGACTCTCCAAGCAAGAAAACAAGTTTTATTCGGCTAGCACGGAGCTTGATGGTCAGCCCGTGGTACGAGTTGCGGTACCAGATAGGATGGGGTCACAAGTTTGTGTCGGTTGCCACAACTCACGTCCTGATACGCCTAAAAACGATTGGAAACTAGGTGATCTAAGAGGGGTATTGGAGGTCATGGTGCCTATCAAGTCGCAATTAGCCGCAGGAGCATCTTTGGCTTACAGCATTGTTGCTGTCTTGTTGGGGGCGTTTATTCTGGTAGGCATTGTTTTAGCGCTAGTTTTTAAACGTACAGTTCGCGATAAACTACAGAGTTTCAATCAGACCATTACGCTTATCGCTAGTGGAGATCTGAAGCAGCGAGTCGAAGAGGATGGCCAAGATGAGATCGCTGTGACAGGTAAAGTGCTCAATGGTTTTGTGACTAAATTACAGTCAGCAATCAAGGATATAAACGCTTCAATGAGTGCCTTGGCAAAAGGTGATTTAGGTAAACGGGTTGAGGTTGAATTAGAAGGCGATTTGGACTTACTTAAAATTGCGACTAATAATTCACTTGATAGCGTTGAACAGGCAATGAGTGCTATAAGTACGGTGACTGCTGCACTGGTTGAAGGGGATTTTGCTCAACGTATGGAGGGTAACTTCAGTGGTGAATTCCAGGTTATTCAGGGAAGTGTGAATGACTCCATGGCTGAGTTGGAACGTGCTATGAATGAAATCAACCGCGTGATGGCACAGATAGCCAATAACAATCTCTCTGATCGGATCACCGTTGAATTAAAAGGTGAGTTGGAAGTGCTTAAACAGGCCGTTAATCAGACAGTGACGGAGCTTGGACGTACTTTAACCCAGATTGCAACGAATGCTAATCAAGTGGCGGCTGCATCGGGTGAAACTTCTACGGCTATTGGCCAGATATCCGATGGGGCACAGAATCAGTTACATGCTATGTCTCAGGTTGCTACCGCCTTGACTCAGTCAGGCCAGGCAGTCAGTGAAGTGGCAAGTGATACAGCGCAAGCGAGTCTCGGTTCGCAACATTCAGTCGACTTGGTTACCGGCGGGCAAGAAAAAGTGGCGCAAATGGTGGGCGTCGTCAATGTGATTGCCCAGAATAGTACCAAGATCAACAAGATCACGGAAGTGATCGGTTCAATTGCGAATCAAACCAACATGCTCTCCTTGAATGCGGCGATTGAAGCCGCCCGAGCAGGCGAACATGGTGCCGGTTTCGCGGTGGTCGCTGAAGAAGTACGTAAGTTAGCGGAACATTCCGCTAACTCGGCTCAAGAAATTACCGCTTTAGTCGATGAAGCCGTGCGTGAAGCTGGCAATGCAGTGAATACGGCGGATGAAGTAAGTAATGATATGGCAGCTATCCTTAAATCGTCAGGCGAGATCGATGATATGTTGCGTCGAGTCGCCTCGGCGATGGAGCAACAAAGTGCCACCACTCAGGAAATCACTAGCAATGTCGATTCGATGAAGCGAGTGGCGGAAAATAATGCTGCGGCTTCTGAAGAAATAACTGCGACAGTGGTGGAAGTTTCTCGTCTTGCAGATAGTGTGCGCGGGCAAGTGAGTAATTTTCAGTTAGGTGGGCAAGGCGCTAATACATTGTTGGATGATCAAACGCCAGTATCTGAATTTGCTGACCGACGGGTGGAACAAAATAGCCAAAAATTAGACTCGCATTGGGAGCGACGCAACAGCTAAGTTGAGAATTATGGCTAGTTAATACCAAAAAAAATAGGATTTCGTACCAGGGAAGGTTCTACAAATATGGCTCATATAGTAATGATAATATTGCTTATGAGGGGGGGCGTTAGCACAAGGTAGACAGGGAGTTTTTTTGTTCTGAGCGATGTATTGCAGAAAATTTCCATTTTGATAACCACACTAGATTAAAAAAATAAATTGAGGGGAGCTTTAATGGAAAAGCTAATAGGTCAGTATTCACTTAAAACAAAATTGATAGCCGCATTTTTAGTATTGGGGCTTTTCCCCGCACTACTTATCACTTGGCAGTCATTGACTAACACTACAGACAACTTCGTCCGAGAGGCCAGCATTAAACTTAGTGCGATCCGGGACATCAAGTCTGTTCAAATAGAGAGTTTGTTTAAGACGATGGAGGGCCAAATTCGGGTTTTATCAAGCAATGCACTGACGATAGAAGCAACGAAGTCATTTAGTCAGGCATTCACATCTCATGCTAAGGAAAATAATGATCTTAGCAGCGAGTCTAAAACTGATGCCTCACTAAATAATTATTATCTGAAACACTTTGGTGAAGAATATAAACGAAGCAATGGTGGGAATCAGGCTAACAATTTACTGCAAAACCTTTCGGGATTGAGTAAAAACGCCAAGTCACTTCAATATAGTTATATTAGTGCTAATAAGCACCCCTTGGGGGAAAAAGATAGCCTAATGTCTCAGGATGACAGAAGTCGCTGGTCAGGTTTACATAAAAAGTTTCACCCCAGTTTCAAGGACTACCTATATGAGTTTGGCTATTATGATATTTTTCTGGTAGATGCTCAGAGTGGCAATATTGTTTACTCAGTATTCAAGGAACTTGATTTTGCCACCTCTTTGAAAACCGGACCATTTGCAAAATCTGGTATTGGGGATGCATTTAATAAGGCCGTTAATGCAACATCTCGTGATGAGGTGTCAATTACTGATATGGATCGTTATTTCCCTAGCTATGATGCCCCTGCCGCTTTTATCTCATCCCCTATCTATGATGGCCAAACACTTGTTGGTGCGCTTATTTTTCAGATTCCGGTAGAAAAAATTAATGCGATTATGACCAATGAACAAAAATGGAAGGAAACAGGGTTTGGTGATACGGGAGAAACTTATTTGGTCGGAAAAGACAGGAAAATGCGCAGTTTATCTAGATTTTTGGCGGAAGACGAAAAAGGCTATTTTGAGGCTATGAATGATAAATTAAACAAGGATGATCTTGCTTATATCAAAGTAAAAAATACCACTGCGATTGCACAAACAGTTGATACCAAAGGTGTGAATTCGGTGATCAATAGCGGAGCCGGTTTCCAGATTTTTACAGACTATCGTGATGTGGATGTGTTGAGTGCCTATAAACCAATACAGATACAAGGCCTGGACTGGTATTTAATGGCAGAGATGGATGAAACAGAAGCCTTAGCCTCAATTGTTCATTTGAGAAACCTGATGCTTGTTATTCTCTTTGTTAGTATTGCCGTTATTGTCGCCTTTTCTCTTTTCTTTTCAAATAGACTCACTCGTCCTATCAGACAATTGACTCAAGTCATGAAGCAGGTTGAAGTGGACGGGGACTTTTCACTACGAACCGAAATTACCAGCACTGATGAAGTCGGTCAAAGTGCCAGTGCATTTAATAGCTTGGTGCAGTCTATTCAGACCGCTGTGAATGATGTGAATGCTGTGATGGGCGAGATGGCTGTCGGTAACTTTAGTAGACGAATTAATGTTGAGTTGAAAGGTGATCTGGCGAGTTTGAAATCAGCAACGAATGGCTCACTTGACAGTGTTGAATTTGCTATGACGGCCTTAAGTGAAGTAATTTCAGCCTTGGGGAAAGGTGATTTCAGTCAGCGTATGATGGGGGATTTTAAAGGGGAGTTTCAGACCATCCAGAGTAGTGTAAATAGCGCTATGGATGAATTAGAACGGGCAATGAATGAAATTAATCGTGTGATGACTCTAGTCGCTGAGAATAATCTCTCTGATCGAATTTCTGTGGAGCTTAATGGTGATCTAGATACTCTTAAGATAGCCGTTAATAAGACCATTCAGCAACTTGGACGGACCTTGTCACAGGTATCCATAAACGCAAATCAGGTAGCCGCTGCATCGGGTGAAACTTCAAATGCTATCGGCCAGATTTCTGATGGAGCACAGAACCAGTTACATGCTATGTCTCAGGTAGCAACAGCGCTAACACAATCGGGGCAGGCTGTGAGTGATGTAGCAAATGATACGGCACAAGCCAGTGAAGGTGCGCGAAAGTCTGTCGCACTCGTGACGGGAGGGCAAGAGAAAGTGGCACAAATGGTGGATGTAGTCAATGTTATTGCCCAGAACAGTACTAAGATCAATAAGATCACGGAAGTAATAGGTTCAATTGCGAATCAAACCAATATGCTTTCGTTGAATGCAGCTATCGAAGCCGCCCGCGCAGGCGAACATGGTGCTGGTTTTGCTGTGGTTGCAGAAGAAGTGCGTAAGTTAGCGGAACACTCAGCGAACTCTGCTCAGGAAATTACTTCCTTAGTTGATGAAGCGGTACGAGAAGCTAATAATGCGGTTAATACTGCTGAAGAAGTTCGCGAAGATATGAGTTCTATACTGGAATCTTCAGGAGATATTGACGATATGTTACGCAGGGTTGCGACTGCTATGGAGCAACAAAGTGCCACTACTCAGGAGATTACGAGTAACGTTGATTCAATGAAGCGAGTAGCGGAAAACAATGCTGCTGCCTCAGAAGAAATAACGGCTACAGTTATTGAGGTATCACGCATTGCGGATAATGTTCGAGGACAAGTGGGTAAATTTCAAATTGAAGATGATGAGCAGGATGTGCAGCTTAAGGGTGTATCCAGTGGAGGCCGATTATAACGTAGAGTTAGAGAGCACTTTAGGCGGTGCTCCTTTTAACGCTCGTTCATATGGAATCGATAATAAAATTTACATGGAAGGGTTTTAGTGCAAAATCGTAGGCCATAAAGAAGGCTAGTGAAAAGATTTCGTGATGTTACCCGTCAAGTCAATGAAAGTCAGCCTGCTGTGATAAATGGGGGATCCGAAAATTGCAGGTTGGAACTGCCATTAAAGCCAGCGGTTATGGCCTCGAAAAGATAATCGTGTGTTTTTATTTGTCTAATTGGAAAACGGGCTCACCGTTTATCCAAGTACTTTCAACTACTGTTGAATGTGTAAACGGGTGGCCGCTTAGAATAATGAAATCTGCTGGTGCACCAACTTCAATACCTTGTTTCGCTTTTCCCGTCATACCTTTGGGGCCAGCGATGGTATAGGCATGAATGGCTTCTTGTTGGGTGACGGCTTCTTGCTCTAAATAAACGCGCTTATCGGGTAATGCTCGTTCAACGGCGCAGCGCATATTGTATAAGGGGTCGAGTGGACCGCAAGGATTGTCAGAACTCATGATTAGCTCTATTCCAGCATCAAGCATGGAGCGAGCTGCAAGGCCTCGGTATTTGTCCCCCATGTGCATTTTTAACATCATGTCGCCATAGTGCGGTATAAAACCCGGTTGTAATGAAACTTGTATCTTGTGCTTGGCCAATTTTTCTAGGTTTTTGTCTTCGATGAAGGTGGCATGTTCGAGACACACTTTTGTAGTCAGTCCTGACTCGACAATGCAATCGCAAGCCATATCTACAGCATGATTTCCTAAAGCATGAATTTTTAAACGCTCATGAGTGTTACCCAAGGTTTGTAAGCGCTGCGTTAACTCGGATGGTGTGAACAGTGCACCTTGTCTGTACAGCTTACCTTTTGAGAAGCTGGTGTCATCTCTGAATATACGGCTTAGTGGTTCAAGACTGAAACCCTTTAGGGCTTCAAAAAACATTTTGGTGGCCATTGAGAGTGCGGTAGCGGGGTCAATACACATTGCACAACGATGGGCACCATCGGTAAACACTTTGGCACTGCTTGGGCCGTGACCAAAGGACGTTAGTGGTTTGCTACTATCTGCTGACGTGATGGGCCCGTTGCAACCGACTTCTGACCAGCTAACGCGCAGTGGGCTTTGCTCATTCACTCGCTGCATGATGTTACTTAGCGCGGGCGTGATAGAGGGGTCATGTGCATCGGTAATACCGTAGGCCAAATGCCTCTGGGTTTCGGTTAGCATGACGTTTATGATGCTTTCACTTCCCAAGTTATCAATGATCGCACTGAGAGCCGCTAGCAAACTGAGCGAAAAGCTCTCTTCCCAGACAATACCATTGGGAATACCTTGGGATATTTCAATAAACTGTCGTGATGTTCGCTGTGTTACCTGGGTGGTGCTTAGGCCTGTTTCTGAAAGGATGCCTCGATGAAGCGATTCACAGACCAAAAGTACATTGCGCCCGCCTGATGCAAGTTCCAGTTCTTGTGTGGTGGGTGGTGAGGGGGGTTCCCAGGTATCCCAATCTATGTAGAAAAAGACGATCCATTCAGATAGTAAATCTTTCGTAACGAGTTGACGGACGGCGTTAAGCGCATCTTCTTTATTGCGCCAGGCTGAACCATTTTGGGATATATTTGCTAATGCTGCGGCGGAAATATGGCTGTGACAGTCAACAAAACTAGGCAACACGGATTTGTGTTTTCCGTTGATGACCTGCTTCGCTTTTGGTGGTTTAGTGCTGCTATGCCCTATCTCACGGATGACGCCGTTGTTAATTGCCAGCCAGCCAGTTTGTGGGGTCGGAATATTGCCTGCCCAAACCGAGGTGTTGGTAATGAGGATATCGTCTATTGATTTGTCTTGTTTGACGTTAGGGCGTGTTGTCATGTTCATGCCATCCGTTCAAGGGTTTGTTTAATACGATCGGCGGCGATATAGCTAAAAGCCATAATGCTTAGGCTGGGGTCCAAGGAAGAGCTACTTGGGAATACCGAACTATCAGCAACAAATAAATTGTTCCAACCATGTACTTGGTGATTGAAATTGACCACACTGTTGCTTTGGTCTTCACCCATTCGGCAGCCGCCACCAGGGTGAGGGGCACCTAAGAAAAGACCGGAAGACGTGATCTGCAAATCTTCTAGTTTGTTTAGTTCACTTAATGACGAGAGCTCAATGCCTTGCGCGCCTGCGATGAGTACTTTTTTCGCGCCCGCTTCAAAATTCAGAATAATTTGTTTCTTAACACTATCTTTCAATATCTTTTGGGTTAAATCGCCGTAGGGGTAATAAACCTCACGACGGCCATTGCTTTTAAGACGTATTTCTCCTAACTCACTTTCCACGTCATCAAGCCATGCAATGGTCCCACCTAAATTGGGCAAGTTCTCCATCCACTGCTGGTGCTGTTTACCTAAGCCTGGAATAACGGCGGCGAGTAAGGCCGGTTGTAGTTGGTTGGGCATTAATAAATAACCGCCTTCTTGATATTGCTGCCCATCAAAGCGGCGTTGACGGAATTCTTCAATGCCCCAGGCTGCAGGAATATTACGCCATTGGATCATTTCTTCTTCAAATAAACTGTGGACCATGGATGAAGGGTTCATTGAGAAATATTTGCCAAGGGCAGGCAGTTCTTTCTTGAAGCCTTGCTGTAGTAAATAGAAAGAGGAGTTATAACCTCCGGCCGCAACCACAACAATATCAGCATTAATCTTGATACGTTTCCCTGAGGGTTGGTTACGGGCTTGGTCTATAATGTCCACATCCACTTGTTTGATCGTGTTACCGCTGCGAATGAGTTTGCCTGCTTTTGCATCAGAAAATACTCTAGCACCTTGTCTAATTGCTGTTGGAATATGAGTGATCATTTGGCTTTGTTTGGCATCATATAAACAACCCTGCATACAATGACCAGAGCCAACACAGTCTTTGCGTGCTTGCGGTACGCGGTGACCATGCCAGTTTAAAGACTGGCTGGCAGCATGAAGTTTCTGATTGACGGTATTAAAATTTTGGTCGCTTGCCGGATGCACATTGAGGCTTTTTTCAATAGCATCAAAAGCAGGGCTGAGATCCGCTAAAGTATGACCTTTCATGCCATACGTATCTTCCCATGATTGAAGCTTGTCTTCGGGGGTTCGATAGCTGTCAGCCCAATAATGAACGGAAGCACCGCCAATATTATTGCCGGACATTAAAACGGTGCTGTTATCGGATGCCACGGAAAGCCCGTGTTCAGCATAAAGCTTACCGGCCATGTTGAGTTCACGTTGATCCATTTTAGTTGCGGGGTAATAACCGCCTTGTTCCAGCACAATGACATCAATGCCAAAATCAGTGAGCCTTTTGGCTAATGTTGCACCGCCACAACCACTGCCTATGATACAAACTTGCGTCGTGTATCGCGTGCCATCCTGGTAGTCTTTTGCTTCATAGATGCGGTCCAGTTTTGGGTCAGCGTTCATGACGAGATCTCCTTGGCATAATGCTGGCGTTGCGGGCTTAATTTTTCGGGTAACTGAGAAAATGTACCGCCATAACCTATGGTGGACCAGGTGGACTCTTGATTGTAATAAGTCATAAATACAGCCATACGGCAGGCATTGGCGACGGCTCGAATTGTTTGAATACCGGAGCCTTGAATGGCCACTAAAAATAACCGGCGTTGATCGATTGTCAGACGACTTAAGCGAGAAAACTTGCCGTAGGCCAAAGGTAAATGCTCCATCACATCCAAGGCGAGCTTGAAGTCTTCACGAATACTATCGCTCACGAAATATAGCTCTTCATCTAAGCGCTGAATGACGCCAGTGAGTTGTTGCGTATTTTTTGCATTTGAAATATAAGCTTCAGATAAGGCGTAAAGAATGTTTGCTTGTGGCTCATCAAAAACCATCAAGGGGCCAAATTGCTCCGTGATAGTTTTTTCCAGAAGTGGCGTGTGGGTGTCGCAACCTGAGAGTTGTAAGGCAATACCTGAACTGACAGCATAAGCACTGGTTGTGGCAAACAGCTTGAGAAAACGCCGTCTTGGTAGCGGTTGTTCTAGCATGGTGTGCAATACCTCGAATGATTAAATTAAACGCGACAGAGCTACAATAATAAAGATAGAGGTTGTTCGCAATCTTTTTATTTTAAAAGTATAATTGTCTAAACAAATTAGAGGTCAGTTCATTGAGTAAGTCTGTTAATACCAATATCGTTCGTCGAACACAAAAGGAACGAAAAGCCGCGACAGTTGAGAAACTGATAAATGCAACGATAGCGACCATCATCGATGTGGGCTACCACAGCACCTCATTGAGTGTGATATGCAAGTGTGCCGGGGTATCTCAAGGAGGCTTGTTTCGTCATTTCCCATCCCGTAAAGCACTTATTATTGCCGCGGCAGAAGAAATAAATGTACGGCTGACGGCCGAGTTTATTCAAGGTTTTCAACGTAGAAATACCTCTGATGATTTTATTAGTGTTTCGATTTCTCTCGTTCAGAAAATTATGCATAGCCCAGAGCAATCCGTGTGGCATGAGTTGCTTGTTGCTGCGAGAACAGATCCTGAATTGTGTTTGGCTATTGCCGAACTTGAACAAAAACTGAATCAGGAGATACGTGATTTTGTTGGCGAGATTGCGACTGAAATGAGGTTGGACGTGGACGAAAGCGTAGCAGCAGCACTTCTACTTATTCGTTGTTATGATGGGTTGGCATTGATCAATTGCCTGTATGAGCAAACAAGCGAGGAAGATGCTATTGGGCAATTATTATTAAGAGCGGGACGTTCACTTAAGGTGCGTTAGCAATAAAGGACGCTAGTTTTGGCGTTCAACTGACCAGTTGAACGGCTTGGCAGTTAAGAATCATGCAAGTTGCTGTAGCAGTGGCAAGCAGTCTACCGTCTTGGTTCCTTAACGAAACTTCAGATATACGCAAAGATTTAGAGGTATTAATTACCTTACTTTCAAGTGGTTTCATGTTGGGAGCATAGGATACCCGAAAACCAAAACAGGTAAATAGTCGGAAAAGATCGATTATTTCTTAGGTTGTGCAGGTTTGCCGTTGTTTGAACGTTACTATTTCTTCTCGCTGTGCCAATAGCCCTTTCATTAAGGTTTCTACTTCAAGTAAACGTGCATCCAGTTGTTGCAATATTTTATCGTGATCAAACCCTTCTGTTGGGTTGCGATCAGCCAAGACCTCTAATATATATTCCAAACTAAGACCTAGACGTTTAGCACATTGAATACTTGCTAAGCGTTGAATGCTATCCTCATTATAGTTTCGATAGCCATTCATGCCTCTACTCGCTTTTGGTATCAAACCTTTGGTTTCATAAAAACGAATCGTATGTGCTGCAATACCACTTACTTTTGCTAATTCACCGATTTTCATTTACTCACTCTCTTATTTAAAATTCGAACTATTGAATTAACTGATACTTATAGAGTCAGGCTTTCTCTGATATGTGTTCTTTGCAAAAGAACAAAGCGCCTCACCTCAGCCCCCTTCGTTTTCTCCAAGTTTTTCTGTAAAGAAAGTAATAGCCTCTTTATTAAAACCGTGGGCGCAATTTATATTGACTGCATGGCCTCCATCCAGATCTTTTGCTTTTAGTTCTTCCCAGTGTGTTTGAGCAGCTTTCAATATTGGCTGGAAAGTTTTTTCGCGTTTGCCATTTACGACAAGGGTACTTGGGAGCGCTTCCATATATGCGTAAATAGAAAGTTCTGGTAACAAACTCAATCCTTTGATCACTGCGTCAATACTGACATTATCCGCCAACGCGACCATTTTTTGTTTTAGAGCGTCAGGTAAACTTTTGCTATAAGAAGGGTGTATTGGAATTGCTTTTACTCCGTATTGGCGAATCGCATCCACGTATTTTGTATCCGGCTTAATGGTGCCAGGTGGTGAAAAAGCAGACTGAGAATTCGTTACCACTAAACCGGTACAGTATTTTGGTTTTGATCTCGCATAATGCATTACAAGTGCTGCACCGTAGGATTGACCAATTAACCCCCATTGTTTCAAACCATATCGTTTACGGATTGTTTCGAACTCTTCTACATAGCGACTTATTGAGTAATCCTTGTCGTTTGGCGGAACTGGACTTTCCCCATGTCCCCATAGTTCTACCATGAAGAGGCGAAAGTGCTTTAGTAGTGCTTCCTTATTTAGTTCCCATTGCAAATTTGACGATAAAAACCCATGCACGAGAAGCAGGGCAGGTTTATCGGTATCACCTAGAATTTGGCAGTTTAAGTGACACGAGTCTTGAGTAATGGAATCTTTAAGTTTATTTGTCATAGCGGTAACCGAGTCCAAAGTTGGAAAAATGATGCTTTGATGGTGGCCTGAAACTATTCCAAACGGTCTACCATATAAGCGAAGGCTGTGAAAAATGCATACATGGATAAGCCACTAATCGCGACTTCGTGAACACTGCTTGGTGTAGGCAGAAATGGCCCAATAGCCGGGGGAATGATGAGTAAACCAGCCAATGCCAGAACACTTTTTAGTTTTGTGAGGCTTAAGTCATCAGTATTTTTTAGATAAAGCCATGATCCAATGGTAATGAAGAGTGCTTCAAGAGCGATTGAAGCCGCAGGATAATTCCAAAGACCAAAACCCACTTTAATATGATTGCCGACTATGGGAAGGTCAGCTGTATGAGTGAATAGGTCAAACAACCAGTGTGAGGCGACGGCTAAAGCGAGTATATAGACAATTGATCGATTTATTTTATTCTTCATGGTGTAAACCCCAATAAACCCGAGAATCCACAACGGAGTGATGAGTAGTCCATGGGTAAAGGGGTAAAAATAAAGGTCTAGGTCATTGGAAGGGTTAATATCAGGTACAATACGTAAACTTTCGACACCTAAAAGTAGTAGTATCATGAAAAAAATATCTACTAACTGGGAGCCAACAAAAAGCACCCATAGTGGTATGGATTTGTTGTAGCTTTTTAACGCTAGGCCTGCTGCAAAATGTCCAGTTAGCATTCTTAATTTCTCGCTTTAAGGTGAATGTTTTTTTCATTATACTAACTTTGTGACTAATAAGTAAGTGACTGCAGGGAAATATCCTGACATACTCAGGGATAAGAAATTACAATCTATTTAAGTTAATAAAACGGAGAGTCTGAAATTTGTGAAAACTGCAATCGTTGTTGGTGCAACCGGGTTAACGGGAAAGCATATTACTAACTGCTTATTGGAAAGCGATGATTACGCGAAAGTGATTGTGTTTTCTCGGCGTTTAGTTTCAATTGAACATCCCAAGCTGTGCAACCATCTGGTAGATTTTGAAAAATTTGAAGACTGGTGCGACCTTCTACAAGGTGATGACCTTTTCTTGGCTTTGGGAACCACGAAGAAGCAAGCTGGGAGCAAAGATGCTCAATACCGAATTGACTACACTTATCAGGCAAATGTGATTGAGGCTGCTGCGAAAAATTCCGTCAAGCGCTTGTTTTTGGTGTCATCGCCACAGGCCAATATCAATTCTAGTTTTTTTTATCCTCGTATGAAGGGGCAGCTGGAAGAGTTTGCAAAAAAACAGCACTTTAAGACCTTGGTCTTCTTCAAGCCGACCCTTATTGAGGGTGATCGACCAGAAGACCGGCCGATGGAAAAAATAGGGTCATCAATTCTTCATGGGCTTGCTCGTAATATCCCGAATATGAAGAGCTACCAACCAATCTTAGGTAGTCAACTCGGGAGAGCGATGGTCAATTGTGCTAGCGGTCAGCTTTCTTTAGGAGAGTATTCGTTTGAGCGAGCCAAAATTTTCGATTTTTTATAGTCAATTCTATTAGTTACATTTAATCACTGTACTTTAAAGCTATTATTTCGCTTTGAATTGAGTCCGTTATTAAACCCTTTGGCCCCTTTAGGGGGTAAAAGTGCGAAACCTTATAGACAAACGGCTATGAGTTATATTGCCATAGAGTAATTATGGCAATATAACTCAGGTTCGATTAATAAATAGGTATGACTGCTGGCAGTACTTATTAGGCTTCTTTTTTCCGGTAAGGCGCAACCTTGTCAACGCGTTTGATCCAATCCGAGATGGCTGGAAAGCTTGGCATCATGTCTTGGATTTCTCTTGCATCAAGCATGCAGTTGAGTTGTGCGATCACTGCGATATCTGCCAGGGAGATAGCATCACCCACTAACCAATCTGAGTCGGCAAGAAGTGTATTGATTGCAGTGAGGTGACGACGCGCATCAGCGATAACTTGTTCAGGTTTTTTCCTTCCTAGGCCTTGCACTTTGACGACTTCGGTCGCTTTTTTTACAATGATCTTTAACAGCATCCACTCGGGTAGTGGAGGTAAGGTACTCTTGATCTTGGGTAACATATTTTTGACATTGTGTACCCATGAAACACGCATGGTGATCTCATAAAAATATAAGCTCTCATCGGCCCAATCTTCGATGATATGCATTTGCGCGCGTAATTTTTTATCTTTGGGTATTATTTTGTGCTGAGGATATTTGTCATCCAGTGCATAGGCGATATCGGTAGAGTCGCAGACTTTTTGGCCATCAATGTCTATCGCCGGAAACTTTCCAAATGGACTGGCATCCCGGTATTGCTTCGTCTTAAATCTGTTAACTTCATCAACTTGATAATCAAGGCCTTTTAAAGACAATATACGTGATACCTTTTCGGTAAATGGGGATGAGCTGAATTGGTATAAGGTAATCATGAGGAATTATCCCTGGTTGTTTAAATAATAAAGTGTCGTAAGCTTTAATATACTATACACAATACTTAATGCATGACAAGTAAGTATTGTGTATAGTTTCGTCGAGTACCTATTAATGGTTAGTGTTTGAATAATATTACTTACTGTTGACGCAGTAAGTAATATGCATGTAATATACTTTTCAAACACTAAGTATGTTGCGAAGATAGAAGTTGCAAACAAGGGGGTTTAGGCCTCATTTTCTTTTAATGGTAACCGTTGACGAGTTGATGGCAGGAGTTAATAATGAAAAAATTTGAAACAGATCTAGTTGTTATAGGTTGTGGGGCGGCCGGGCTGAGTTGTGCGTTAAGTGCGGTAGAACAAGGTATGAATGTCATCAATATAGAGCGCGCCAAGCGTGAGGATATGGGCGGAAATACCCGCTGGACTGAAGCCAACCTGCTACTG
>Ga0105348_1001125_pt1 | contig 18533 bp, 18 predicted proteins | sample EN8Hudsemesocosm_2_FD_83504 | JGI IMG/M metagenome (GOLD analysis project Ga0105348, IMG submission 83504) | Methane-oxidizing microbial communities from mesocosms in the Hudson Canyon - EN8C Hudson Canyon | ecosystem: Environmental > Aquatic > Marine > Cold seeps | place: Hudson Canyon... | reverse complement strand
TAAGCGCAAACCATCAAACTGTATTGTTTGCCAATAGGCTATACCTGTCGTGCCGGAGTGTTCTGTTCGAGAGACATTACTCCAATCAATTGTCTGAAAAGGGATATTACTACTCATATGTGTGTTCATACCTTATTGAAGTAGAAGGCTTTAAGATGCGACAGTAGTGTCCGAAAAGGCGAGGCCACCTTAATTGATTAAGCCTCTATCTCGGAACAATTGCGGCGTCCAGATGACCGGGTTTACGATAGGAAGGTAATTTCACCAAAATACCTTTAAATATTACTACATCACCAATTGCTAGACTTTTAATAGGTTCATTTTCTTTCGGACCAAACGTCAAGTTAAGCGCTAATTTGTCATTTTCTGATGCATCATGTTCAGCAAGTGAAATCGCTGCTTGGCCGCCTTTATTAACGATGTGTAGGATAACTCCCTTCACCTCAATGACCGAGTTTAAATATTCCGTTTTATCTTCAAGCTGACCAATAGATAAACTTTTAACAGCGGCCTCCGCTTCAACACGCTGAATATCAGAAAGCCGTGGGTATTCCCAGCCGTAACAGGCACTGAGAAAGAACATTATAAAAATTACTGCATATTTCATTGGAAACTGCCGTACCCCATAAAAATCAGTCGCGGCTTTATGCGCCCTTCTCACAATAGTTTTGTTCATAATTATTAAGGGCATAGATCAGTTTTTGGAACGACGCTCAAAAAAAGCAGCTTCAGGATTGGAATTATTGCCGCAAAAATTGCCACGCATAAAGTGATCAGAATTCTAGATATCATTGTAGCTCCTAAACCTTATTGAACCGACGGGGGCGGTCTGATCTTGAATTATATCGAAGACTAGTCCAAGCCTTGGCTTATATTAACAAGGAATTTCGGAAGGGGCTTGTATGACGCCCGCCCAACATGACTTCCATTAAAGTGCCTCACCCTATTGATTCGTTCCTCAGTAATTGGGTGTGTACTTAATAGCTTTGGTGGCTTGAGTGCGTAATCGCCCTCGCTCAATATTTCGAACAAGCTCTCTGCACCCTGTGCATGGCCATAATAGTTTTCAAGGGTTTGCAATGCCTCAATATCGGCTTGTTCCTCCTGATGCCGAGAAAATGTTAAACTCGTCAGCAAGCCTACATTACCTATTAACTGATGCGACATACTACTGTCGCCGAAGCCGCTAATACTCGCTAATGCCAAACCAACCGCAACTCCTCTCCCAAGGGATACAATGGGTGCACGCTGTTTAATATGTGCTATTTCATGGGACAAAAGCATAGCTAAGGCGTTTTCATGGGGAAGTGCTTCGATTAAACCACGGTACATGATTATATTGCCGCCTAGAGTCGCGAATGCATTAACGGTATCGCCATCGACATAATGTACAACAACCTCCATACCCTCAGGCAAGTGCTGAGCCGCAGAGAGTTTATTCGCCAGCAACTGAAGGTAGCCTTCTATTTCAAGCTGCTCACTAGTTAATACCACATCACTAGAGGTATTCGTCGAAAAAGACGATGTGGCAAGCGATTTTTCAAGGCTAAAGGGAATGAAGTGCACGAGCCAACCAGCCATTAAAGACAACAGCAGAACAACGAGCGCAGTTATCGTCCCCAATCCAAAGGCAAGTATAAGGAACTCCTTTAAGGGATGTTCCTCACTGACATTAATACCTTCAGGAATGCGCCGGTTTTCATATTTTGTCACGCCAATATCGGGCTCAACGCCGTACCATATGCATACACCTCAACGCAGCCAATCTGCTGCCCCTTACCTTTGGTGATTGAAGATGTTTCAAGTTTCACATTCACGACCATTGTAGCCCCTTTAGCTATTGCAGCCTCTTTCATTCGAAGAATGGCTTCTCGTCGCGCTCGTTCAAGTAATGATTCGTAAGTTGTTACCCTACCGCCAACAATGGATCTCAATCCCGCCGCAATGCGCTTAAAATAGTCGATTGAAATCACCACATTACCACCGACTAACTCAGCATCAGCGCGGTCTAAATCTGGTGGCAGCAAACGCCCACTGAAGGTAAGTAGCTGCCGGTATTTTTTCTCTCGCTCTATGATTGATTTAAAATGCTTCTTCTCAGCCAAGCGACCGAAGAAAAAGCCCAGCACCAATAAGGCTGCAAATATATATAAGTCTAGATACATAGCTCTTACTCGACAATGACGGCAGTGCCATAGGCAAACAGTTCTGCTGCACCGGCGGTTACTGATGACGTAGAATAGCGCACGTTAACTACAGCATTCGCACCGATCTCGTTCGCTTGCTGAACCATACGGGCTGTCGCTTCTTCACGAGACTCCTGGAGCAATTCGGTATAACCAACCAGTTCTCCACCAAAAACGTTCTTTAGCCCAGCCATTATGTCCCGGCCAACATGTTTAGCACGAACAGTATTGCCTTGAACCATACCAAGATGGGTGGTAACTCGCTTACCGGGAATAGTTTCAATGTTAGTCACTAGCATATTGTATCCTTAGGATATGAATTATATTTACGCCCGTCATACCAAGGATTATTCATACTTCTCGGCTTGACTAATAATTTCTCCGCGAACCAAAACAGGCCCAGCATCCGCGACTTTATGGCGATATTGGTAAGGTCATTTTTGAAACGAAGGCATAGCGAGTGAAAATAGGCGCCTAGAGCTCCTTGGCAAAAATAATCCGTCGTCCTAGATCATAAACGCAGCGCCAAAAAAATCAACGGCTTTCGAGGGGTGTTCAGAATTTAGTTGGCTTGCACAGTTGAATTCGGAGGTGATGTGCTAGCTAAGCTGAAAAAGCGCAGTTTAGAATTTGTTTTTCCAATTACTCCGTCGGTCGCCGTCGGCCTCCTATGATAATCGCATCACTACCCTTTAACTGAGTATAAAACCTCAAGTAGAAAACCCCTCCTTTGTTATTGGGAGTGTCCGTACACGATGCGCTGAAGCGGCATAAATAGCATTGCACACTGCCGGTGCCAGCGGCGGCAAAGCTGGCTCACCTGCGCCCGTAGGAGGGCTATCACCTTGAATAAAATGGACATCTACATTTGGCGCCTCAGACATTCGCAAGAGTGGATAGGTATCAAAGTTTGATTGTTGTATCCGCCCTTCTTCCATCGTTATCTCAAGACCTAACATTGTACTTAGGCCATCGATGATAGAGCCCTGACACTGATTTTCAGCACCGCTTAAATTAATAACTCGGCCGATATCAGCTGCAACAGTTACATTGTGAACGGTAACTCTCTTTGAAGCACTCACACTCACCTCAGCAACTTCCGCAAAATAGCCCGCATGACTAAAGTGAAAGGCAAGCCCAAGACCCCTTCCAGTAGGTCGCTGTTTCGCCCAACCCGCCTTTTCAGCCGCTAGCTTGATAACATTAGCGGCTCTGCCCGTATGCAATCCATACTGGTTTTTTGGCGGAAACCATTCTGGTTTACCCATAAGCTCAAGCAAGAATTCGAGATGGTCCGTTCCCGCCGCCACGGCTAGTTCATGGAGGAAGCTTTGAACGGCCCATGCTGTAGTATTTGATTCTGGAGCGCGCATCAAGCCGCATGTTGTCTTCAAGGGTAACAGTGATTGGCTCAGTCGGAAATTATTAATAAGTTGTGCAGGAAAGACACGGGATGGCTGGCGTGGCGCTCCAGCAATAACTGGTTTTTCCCCGTTGTGACTGAAGGTGATGAGGTGATCCTCCAAGAAACCAATCTTCCCATCTGCCTCAATACCTCCTTTGAAGGAATGAAAACCACCGGTACGGTAGAAATCGTGCGCCATATCATCTTCACGGGTCCACTGAAGTTTGACCGGTGCATTGATACGCTTGGATATTGCAACCGCTTCGCATGCAGGGTCATTAACCAATCGCCGACCAAATCCACCTCCCGCTCGCTCCTGGTGTATTGTTACCTTGTCGTCTCCTATACCTAGTAGATTGGCCACACTGGTGAGAGCTCTACCCGGTGACTGTGTTGGCGCCCACACCTCAACTGAGCCTTTCTGATACCATGCTGTGCAGTTTTGGGGCTCAAGGGTAGCGTGGGCAGCGAAATGGAAACTGTATAAGGCATCAAGGGATTTTTCCCCTTTTTGCATTGCGATATCGACACTGCCTTTTTCATGAAGTATTTTTTCGGCAGGGTTTTTTTTCAAAACCAGAGCCTGCTTTACTAAACTACTCCAGCTATCCTTTGAAGCACTGCTTTCGTCCCATATTACCTTCAGTTGCCTTTTTGCTTGCAATGCCGCCCAAGTGCTCGTTGCAACGATCGCAACACCAGGTTTTAATTCCATCACATTGCCGTTTCCCTCTAGTATAAAAACATGCTTCACACCGGAGAGCTTACGGATTTCGTCCAAATTAGCACTGTCAACGGTGCCTCCTACAGCGGGGCACTTCTCATATACGGCATAGAGCATGCCCGGTAGAACCTTATCAATACCAAACATTGGCTGGCCGGTAACCAAGGCATGATTATCAACACCGGTAATCCGTTTACCGAGTATTTTATAATCGCGGCTATCCTTTAGCTTTAAAATATTTTCCGGTGGAATAGGCAAGGTGGCAGCTTTGCTCGCAAGCTTGCCATAAGATATTTTTTGATGGGTTCTGACATGCAAGACATGACTTTTTACAGTAGTGCATTCATTCGCGGGCACACACCACTCAATAGCAGCAGCCTCTATCAGCATGTGACGGGCCGCGGCTCCTGCTTGTCTCATGATGTCCCAGTTGCTGGCAATAGATCTGGAACCACCTGCATTTTGGCGACCAAATAGTTTTTCATTTATGGGAGACTGCTCAACGATTACATCGCTCCAATCTGCATCAAGTTCTTCGGCAATAATCATTGGCATGGACGTTTTAATACCTTGGCCAACTTCTGGATTTTTTGAAAAAATGAAAATTGAACCTTCAGGTGAAATTCGAATATAGGTATTAAATTTTGGACGATCCGCCGAAGAGGTCGCATTAGCTTTTTCCATCAGGCTGAATGCCAAGACAAAACCTGCACCAAGCACACCTGATACTTTAAGAAAGGATCGACGGTCCATTTTTATATCACTAGGTAATGACATGTCACCGTTGGGATCAATTTCGTCGAAAAGCCCATCTAGAGAATCGAATGAAGATACTGGACCTGATGATAACTTACTCACGACTTGCCTACCCGCCCTGACAGGCTATCGGCTGCTAGGTGTATGGCGGATTTTATTCGCTTGTAAGTACCACAGCGGCAATAATTCCCTTGCATCGCATCATCAATATCAGAATCACTGGGATTGGGGCTTGCATCAAGCAAGGCAGCAGCTGACATGAGTTGGCCGGCCTGACAATAGCCACATTGGGCCACATCAGACTCAATCCATGCTTGTTGCAGGGCATGCAGTGTCCCGTCTTTACTGGCTAAGCCTTCGATTGTACGGATTTCTTTGCCATCGACTGCTGAGATAGGAAAAGAGCATGAACGGATTGGTATACCGTCAACATGAATAGTACAAGCACCACACGAACCAATACCGCATCCGTATTTTGTGCCAAGCAAACCCAAGGCATCTCGTAAAATCCATAGGAGGGGTGTTGAGTCTTCAACACCCTCTACCACATGAGGTTTTCCATTAATGTTTAGATGATGATCAGTCATTGCTACTCTTTCACATATGTCTCGGTTAATCGTCTTTGATTGTCTCCATGATATCCGAAAAACCTCGTACCCGATTGTAAAACTTTTGTAAAACTTCTAACGAATGACAAGCCCTAGCTTGCTAGATATTTGATAGCTTCCTAAAATACCATATTTCGAACTCCACCGGCGGCAGGCCATCACTAGTACTGTGAGGGGAGTTCTCGATTCATGAGTTCTAGAACATTGAATGAATTCAGTACTACATATTCGCAATTACAGACTAACATTAAAAATTCTGTCGATAGTCGTTTTGCGCTATTGAGGGCATTAGTGATTGATATATCAATTCAACAAAGGCCAGAACATCTGCTGGACATATGTGGCTTTATTCGCGCCTGACGGCCGTAGAAAAACAGCTTAGCTTGACGCTTTTAGTTGGTTCTCATTGCTAAAGGATGATCAGAGTTTAACTGTAGTAAATCCCACAAATTGCCATACAAATCCTCAAAAACAGCCACCACCCCGTAATCTTGTTCTTTAGGCTCTCTAATGAACTTGATATCCACAGACTTCATGTATTCATAATCACGCCAAAAATCATCAGTATTCAGAAACAGAAATACTCGACCACCCGCTTGGTTACCTACAAAATCATACTGCTCTGGCTTTGAAGCCTTCGCCAACAATAAAGTCACACCACTGGAATTAGGAGGCGCTACCACCACCCAGCGTTTATCTTGCTCCGGCTGGTAAGTATCTTCGATTAATTCAAATTTCAGTTTGTTAACATAGAAATCAATGGCTTCGTCATAATCTTTAACGACTAATGCAATATGAACGATATTTTGTCTCACTTTAAAACCCCATTTCTTTTTTCACGCACTAACTATGTGTCAGACTATTTAAATATTAGACAAAGCTAAACGCTAGCCCAGCCATCTGGAAGCACTATTAACACTCTTAGTGTAATAGAAACTTAGACAATCTCCGTCTGGAATTTACTCATGAATTCTCACTGGGTTCTAATATATATGAAAACGCTATCCCTTTGTATCTATCCTAGCCATGCAGCCATTAGAACCCCAAAAAACTTCGTGCGAGCATGATTACTACGTCAGCTATCCTAGCCACCAACCACGATAAAGGGACCACAGATGCATAGGTAAGACGGGTAGACGCCTAGAGACTTAATAGCAGTTTTTAAACGATTAATTGCAATGATCTTTTAGACTACTAAATAAAGCAGCCTGAATGCTCTACATTTTAACTTCGAGAAATCCGACGGGGAGGAATGGCATGGCAGAAATAAGCAACCACAACAACTCCCAGGTCACCCCTGAGAGAATATTTTAACTGCTGGAGTTAGAACGGAAGTCAGGCAAGCTCATCAAAGAAATCCGGACAGATAAGCGCTACCTTTACAGTAGCTCAAAACAAGACAAGGCAGAGATTGACCAGCGGCATCTAGACGGTACTGTAACGACCGGTACATATGGCAGAGGGCAGTTTATTCCGGACAAGTTATTTTGAATGCCTCACAGAAAGAGATTTTTAGTACAGTGGCTCGTGAGCACAACAGAATTTATATTGAACTAACCTACCTCTATAGCGACGTTCCTGAACTAGCAGTGAATTGGCTGACTACGCGGATCAGGGCGTTGAATTTTCAAAGACCTATCTCGATTATCCATACTCACGAAGATGAGGTTCTCGCTACGATCCTAAAAATAAAAGCGGGTGAATTTACTTAGTATAATTGTACGACAAACCAACGGGCAGTCTATTCCGTGCTCCTCATGATAGATGAGAGTCAAGCTACCCCTCTTAATTCCGCCCCTAACATAACTACTTGCGACTCCTGACCATCAATCGATATCTCCAGAATCGTCCACTAACGAAGGCTAAACGCCCTCCCCACTGGATTGCCCCTAGCAGGATAAATTCGTCACTTTTGAGCCAAAGCGGTCTTTGTTCTCATTAAGGCCTAACTCCTCAATGTTGGTCATTTACAAGCAAAAGCGCTGAAAAAAAGGTTGTTCAGCGCTTTTGCTTGTCTTGCACATTTGTATTAGTTGGCGGCCGCCTCAGCAGCTATGCGACATTGCCGTACTCCGGACGGATAGGGTAAAGTGGCCACGAATAAGGCGTTTTTTCGCCTGTACTAGTTTGCTTTCCATCAAATATTTTAGGGTTAACTATATGAAACCTCGTCAATTACCATTCATTCTAGCGCTTTGGCTTATCTCTTTTTTCGTCCTGGCTAGTGAGCCGATTGTCATTGGCCAAACCCTCACTATCGATTCAAAGGTCTTAATGAAACAAGCTAGCATTAATATCCGTCTACCGGTTAGCTATCAGGCATTAAAGCACAAACGATACCCAGTATATTTTAAACTCGGTACTGATGAAGATTTTGCCGGTACCGCCGGTACTTTGCACGAGCTAAGCCATAATCAAGAAGACCCAATGCCCGAAACCATTTTCGTTTCCCTGACCACCGAAACTGCAGTAAGCATTATCAATCGTGGCGTCAAAAGCGAAGATTTTATAAACTTCTTGGAAACCGATGCTATTCCTTATGTAGACAAACATTATCGTACCCAACCTTTTAGAATATTAGCGTCTGGGGAACGATTCGGCATGGCGCCGTTATATGGATTTATACACAAACCCAAATTATTTCAAGCTTATATTGCCATGAGTCCCTGGATAACAGATTCATCCGGCCTGGTAAGCGAATTTGAAACCTTCTTAAAGAGTAATAATGAGATCTCAGCCTTTTTATGGTTAAGTGTCAGTGGCGAGTCTAGGGAAGACAAAAATTACCAGAAAGTGATCTCCCTTTTGCAACAATATGCCCCGAAGAATCTGGAATGGAAAAGTGCGCAGTTCAACCGATATGTCAGCCCACTGTCAAGCGCATTAGTGTCCTTATATGCTGATCGGTACCTAGCGGCGGACTCGCCAATAATTGGCGCAGGAGTCCAACCAATCAAAAGCTATTATCAGCAACTATCGGATAACAAGTACGGTTATGCAATTTCCTCAGAAAATGCGATACGTGATCTTGGCATTTCAATGTTCAACAAAGAAAAAGTCAAAAAAGCTATAGAGATCCTTCAAATCAATATAAAAGACTATCCAGATTCACCACATGTTTATGCCGTCATGGCCAGTGTTTTAACAGAAGACGGAGACCTGAAGGGCGCATTAGCAATGCAAAAAATCGCCTCTGAACTGGCGACTCAACAGAATAATGCATACGACAGCTATTACAAGCAACTGTATACTGAAATAGAAAGTCAATTATTGGCCAAATGATAATAAGTTGACTGCTAGCACTTTGCAGAGGTTATACAATAAAAAGGCGAACCATTTCTCGTTCGTTTTTTTATTTGAAGTTGGAATTTTTTAACTAATAGGTCTCTATAACTATCCACCGACGCGACCGTCTCAACTGCTATACAGCATTGCCGTACTCCGGCCGGATAGGGTAGAGTGGTCACGAATAAACCGATCGATGAAGTTTGGGTTGTTAGTCCGTACCTGACCCACAACGGACATTCCGTTGCTGCCCAAATTCCTACTCAAAAGTGGACCTTTCGTACGAAATTCACTCAGTAGACTCGAGTTCAGCAACCCCCAGCCTAGTTAATTCGGAATAAACGTCGTAAGTTATTGATTTTTGTGAGGTAGGATTTATGATCAAGGAAGACGGATTATCTTAGCCAAGGAAGATTAGGCTCTTGCTCAATACTCTCCAGGTACCGCTCCGCAATGTCTACTTTTCGTGGGGAACGCCACCAATCGATTGACGAGCCGAAATCCGGTATCTTTGAGTACCTAGAAATCTTTTACAATCGATTAAGAAGGCACTCAGCTATTGGCTACGTTAGCCCTACTGAATTTGAGCGCTTATGCGCATAACCTGGGTGTCTACTTTTCGTAGGGAACACCAGTAACGAGGAACGTATTCTATGGCACAGGAAATTGAAGGAGGGTGTTTTTGTGGTGATGTTAGATATCGAATAGATGGTGAGCCAGTAATTCAGCTATATTGTTTTTGCAAAGACTGTTTATCCATGAGTGGAACAGATGGGTTTGCGGGCTACTTAGTGAGTGATTCAGATTTTTCACTGGTAAAAGGAGCGCCCAGCACGTTCGACAAGCTTTCGAAAGAAGGTAGAACTGTAAAACGTCACTTTTGCGGTAATTGTGGTTCAGGTTTGTGGGGGGAAACTGAGTTTGGTTTAATGAGCGTTACGGCAGGAACCCTCGATGATCCAACAATATTTAGCCCTACCCATAAAGTATTTGCTCATGACGCTCCGGGTTGGGCAAGGATTCCAGATGATTTGGAGGAGATGTGACATGAACCACTTGTTACATAACATAAATGGGCACAAACGCCCTTCGGGCTGGACGTTGTCTACGCCATAAGCGTTAATGTCCGTTGTTACAATCGCCCATGCCTCACTCGCGTCTCTTATTGGCACTGAGCCGACGGTAAGCCTCGACTATCCTCGGGGCTTTTTAATGTCCGCTCTTAATTACTTTGCTGCCAGGCCAGATATTCACAATCTTTATTAAAAACTGACATCTGTTGTGAGGATAGCAAATTTAGTTGGTTAACGATTTATTGAAGATGGTTAATTATTCGCACCTCAGACTTAAACCGATGGTTTGACCTTCCGTAAGAGTCTACAAACCTATCTGACGTCGAGTTATGTGTCATTAACAGACCAAAGGCCTAAACTGTTTTTGGTATCAACAATGGCAGCTGGAGTGACAGTTATCGCCTAACTTGGGACATTCGGCTCCGCCGAAAATAGGGTTTTTACTGGGCAGTTTTGTGCCAACAGGAGACGTTAACGGTTCTTAGGCTGAAAACTAGCGGGCATCAACGTCTCGCGAAGTTGCACGCTTTATTACTTCGTGCTGACGTGACTTGTTATGCGCAGCTACTAATCTAACAAGGTCACGTCGTACTGAGGATCTAATCCTAGAGACTCTCCAAGACACTCCTTCATCACAGTACGATGTTCTTGATCAATGGGAAGGGTCGAATCAGCATACGCTTTAGCGCCTTTTTCAAAGTCTTCAGCCTCCATTACGTACACCAACACTGGGCCATATACTTCTGCAAGTATGTAAGCTTGCTCAGCACGAACAGATTCTTCCTTGAACGTTTCCCTAACCTCTTCAGACCGGGAATTTAGCACACTAAGCCACTTTCGTAATTGTTCTTCTTTCTCTGGCTTAATCCGTCGGATTGATACCTTTAGCATTCACTACTTCCATAGCATATACTTCGACAAGTCATAACGCTTTTAGTAGCCGCGCAACGCTTTTTGGCGTCGCTTGCCTAAACTTGTTATGAGTCAATTTTACGCGCAATAATGAATACAGCCATATTATGCATCCCATGGTGCCACTGAATTTCAATTGTAAAGCCAGCGTCTACAATTTCTTTCGCCAATTTTTCTTCGTTTAGAATAAAGACATCAGGCATTAAGCCCAAAAATCTTCCCAGAGGAGTTAAGAGCTTAATAAACCGTAGATAAGAATTACCCAAGCAAACGGTACTGCTCACGAAAATACCACCGGGTTTCAAAATTCTAGCAACATCCGCCAGCGTATCTCTTCTATCTGCGAGTAAGTGAATAACATTTAAACCTAATACAGCATCTAAACTCGCAGAGTCAGCATTGAATTCGATTAAAGTGCCTCTGGTAAAATCAATGTTTTCGATGCAGGCTTCTTTGGCCCTAGCACGACCAATATCGAGCATGTTTTCGGATATATCTATCGCATCAATGCGTTGTACATATGGCGCATGGCAAATAGCTGTAGACCCTGTTCCGCAACCAAACTCTGCAATATGCATATCGGATGTAAACGACTTCTGAGTTTCAGAGAGCTTCCTCCTATAATTTTCTTCATCAGAAATTGGACTCCTAGAATACCCCTCTGCCTTTCTATCCCAAAACTTTTCAGATATACCCATATCAATTCCTATATAAATACCAAGGCACTATCGACGCTTGACTCATAACAGTTAGTTCAAAAGACCTGCGCCTTATATCACTTTGGCGGCGCAGTGCTGATTGATGGGAATAGATAGCATCGAATTCTATTTATAGATCAATGTGTTAAGCGTAGGAATGGAGCCATTACTATGTAATTGAAGTATCTAGTATTCCTTGGCCAATCTAATCCGTGGTCCCCTTATCATATATTCCACCCTATAAAAATCAATCACTTACAAGGAATCTTCAGAGATAAGTAGACCGAGGCTGCTTAACTGGGAGATTTTGTTTGAAATTTGGACTAAATGTCCGCTATTGAGGAATAGTTTTGGTGTTGGCGGGATGGCTGCTTTGGGTCAGGGGCAGACTAGCGAGCCAAATTCCGTATCTAGTCGCTTTGTGCCAATAAGAGACCATTTTGGCATGTGACTTGGAAAACAGTGGACATCACGCCCGAAGCAGCGGCGGCGGCGAAGTCGTCCAGCCTGTAGGGCGATGCCGCCTTTGCTTGTTAAACATTTACCCAATCAACTCTGGCTGAACATTTTTTCATAAGCGCGCTCAACTTCAACATGCGCATTTTCCGACAGGAAAGTGCCATGCGCGGCTAAAAGCTGATTGAAATCCAAAGCCATTAATCGTTTAAACTCAGCTTTAATTCCTTCTCGATCTTTAACCGCATGTTTCATCCATAGCGGGCCAATGAGAGTCTTTCGTGGGAAACCAATCATGGGGAGCATACGGCGAGCTAACCAGTTTGTGTGCGGTGTATGCGGGAACGTAGCATAACTCTGAATGGCATCGCAGGTTAGAAGTATTCCCCCTGGTTCGCGCTCCAGCAAAATTGCCCCTTCAGGCTCAATCAGGTGATCGAACGCAAAGAGTTTCGCATTTGAAAACGGGAGCGCCCCCTCTTCAGACAACACACGCTTTGTAGCGGGCTTAGTGTATGTGGTGCCCCCCTCGAAAGACCAGAAGTCAGCGTTGTAACGGTCCACATAAAATTGATCATCCATGCCGTGCGCAGAGCCAAGGCGAAGCACATGAGCGACCTCTCCAAGTTCATCGAGACGCGAGAGTCTAGCATCATCCATGCGTACTGAGTTAATCAGTGTTAGGCGGCCATGATCTCGTACAATAGTCATATTACGCGTAAAGCGCACAACGGCATTCGGTTTCACACAACCGTGAACAACAAACAAATCCTCGGCAATTTGTTTTGGTGGGTCGTGGGGTAAAACGTCAGGATAACTCATCGAAAGACTCCATATTTATAGTAAATGCCATGAAAGATGTTTAACACCTCGCTCAACGGCATTTGATGCAAAGTGGTTTCTGGCGCAACCAGAAAACGCGACTTGTCAAATGTCCGATGCAGCGGATTGTTATGCTTTTTCTCTGTCACATTTCAATGCTTGATCGCAGCATGCATTTACTTGGGACCAGTTTTCGAGTTTGCTAAAAGCGCAAGCCCGCTTAGCGTTACCAGGAAGGCTTCGGTCAGCATCCCCGACTGGATGTCCGCATTCGGCAGACCATCCATAGCTACCCCCACCAAGCGACCTGTCAAGTAGAAGCCAAAGCAGAAAGTGAGTCCTCTGAGAGCCTGTGATCGAAGCTCTTTGCGCCAGAGAGCCAGCCATGCCAGCAGTCCAAACCCCATGTTTAACGCGTGATTTCCCCGCAGCTCATTCAGTAGGGATACGTCTGTAGCGTCCACGGTCATCCCCAGCAGGGTCATAGACGATACCGGAGCGACCACTCGCCAGCTTCCAAAGACAGCGAGGATCGTCCCGCCGACACACAATGCAAGCAAAGGTAGGAATCGCACAAGGACATTTGCCATTCTAAAGTTTACCTCTCGATCTGGTTTGCTTTTGTTTTCCATTTGTCTTCACCTATCTCTTATGTAGTTTTGCTATTTAAAGTCAGTTCAATTGTCATAAGTCTTCTCTTTTGTATTTCATAAATTCCAGAAAATGCATTATGGAACTAATATTTCCGGAAATCAATATTTCCGTTAGATATTTCCGGAATTAGTAATTTCCGCAATGTTTAATTTCTGCTAAGATCACTGACATGACACAAGAAACCTCAAGGCGTCCCGACAAAACCAGAGGACGAAAACGAGATACAGGCCGTACCGAGGCGATACTTAAGGCTGCCGCAGACTTATTGTTGGAGGTTGGTTTTGATAGATTTCGTGTACAGGATGTGGCTACACGTGCTGGTTCAGGAACCGGTGCTATCTACCGACGCTGGCCTAAGAAGGAGTCGCTAATCACCGAGGCAATAAGGAACATGCCAGTTCCGGAGGCGGCGGTTACCGACGATCCTGTCGCGGATTTGCGAGCTATAGTTGGGCCTAAATGTATTAGCTCAGCCGAAAAGCCAGATTTAGTACCTGGCCTTATTTCAGCAATGCGTTCGGATACTGGGATTGAAGAAGCTGTTAAAGAAGGCTACAGCCTCGAATATATACGAAATGCTATCGCACGAATAATTGGTGACGACAACCCACACCTCGACTTGTTAACCGACCTTACTCCAGCAATTGCGCTACATCGATCTTCATTTACACCAGAATCAATCGATCCTCATGCAATGACTGACGAGATCATGTCGCTCATTCTGTCCATAGCCAACCAAACAGATTAAGTGGTTATGAGATCATTACCGAAGTCTGCTAAGACTTGTTGAACGGCGACTTCTAATTAAAAGTACTAAGTCGCTTAAGAAGCGCGAATAACGGCTTTGGGTCAAATATCGACTTATCACCATCCTTCCCCTGTCGCAATTGTGCCAGCTACCGCCATTCGATTCATCGGGGATTCACCGCTACGCAGGCACAATGAATAGGTCGCTATCGCCCGAAGCGGACGTTCGCATAGGCTGCTATCTCCACCACTTAGCCACCTGAAGAAGCCAGCCTATACATCCCAGTAGGGCTCATCCCCCCCGAAATACTCGATCGCAAAGTCTAAGAATACTCGCACTTTAGCGGGCAGGTATTCCCGCTCAGGAAATACAGCATAAAACGAATGGTCGGGGATACGGTGGGATTCCAAGAGCTCTATCAATCGTCCAGTTTTCAAGTCGGGACCTGCGACAAATGTTGGCAATCGTCCAATGCCGATTCCTTCTCTTAGTGCCTCAAGTAACGCTTCGCTGTTGTTGACCTTGTAGTTACCAGACACCGATACGATTTCAGGTTCGTCGCCACCGACCAACGTCCACTCGTTTGCATCACTGGAAATACTAAACAACACGCAATTGTGCTCGGGTAGCTCGGCCGGCTGGGTGGGCAGACCGTAGCGGTCGATGTAGTCGGGAGAAGCGCATAAAACCTGGCGCAACGGTGCGAGCTTTCGAGCGATTAGTGCTGAGGCCGGTAAACCCCCAGATCCAGATCGGATCGCCACGTCGAATCCCGCCGCCACGAGATCAATCGTTCGGTCGTCCATGACCAGTTCAATTTGGAGTTTCGGATAGAGCTTTAAGAGTTTCGGAATCATCGGTGCGACATGTAGGCGGCCGAACGACATTGGACTACTGATCTTCAGCTTTCCCTGTGGTTCACCCTGTAATTCTGTCACTGCATCTTCGGCTTGACCAGCGGCGGCCAATGCCTGGGCAGCGTGCTCAAAGTATCGCTCACCGGCTTCAGTCAGGCTTAGCTTGCGGGTCGTGCGATGCAGCAAGCGGACCCCAAGCGACTTCTCTAGTTGGTTGATGCGCTTACTCACCGCAGATTTCGAGACGCCAAGCATGCGGGCCGCTGAAGAAAAACCCCCGTTTTCAACGACTGCCACGAACACGGGAATCGCACCGAATCCTTCCATTGCCGCTACCTATTGTCAACTTATTATCACCTGTAAGTTTCCAAACTACCAGATTATCAATTCAATAGAAACAGAATAAGATTAATCCAACGTAACGACCAGCCTGTAGAGCAAGACCCGCTTACCTTGGAATGATTGTTTGGGCGCGACGAGAACACCCATCGCCCAGACCAACAATTCCGACCACTGGTGCGAAAGCAAAAGTGCAATGCTGGCTGATTATTTCCCCGCGAGCAACATCGCGATTATCGATAAACCAACCATTAAGGAGTACGGAATCATGAAAATCACAGTATTAGGAGCAGCAGGCAATGCAGGTAGTCGAGTGGTAATCGAAGCGCTGTCTCGTGGCCATGAGGTCACCGCCGTCGTGCGAAAATTGAGAGGTTCGAACAATTTGCCCGCCGGAGTAAGGATTCTCACTGGCGACGCCGGCAATGTGGAGGACGTAGCCACAATGAGTGCCGGCCAGGACGTCGTGATTTCGGCCATCCGACCGGCCCCGGACAACAAGAGCGAAACAGTCGCCAACACCAACGCCCTGATGGACGGGCTCACACAAACCGGTGTGCGGCTGTTGATTGTCGGCGGCGCAGCAACGCTAACTGTCCCCGGCACCCGTGGTAAGACGGTCATGGAAGACTCGAATTTCTTGCCGGTTTCTGCGAGACACATCGGGAAGGCGAGCGCTGAACAATTGGAAGCCTGCCTTGCGGAAACCCGAGTGGACTGGGCCTATCTCAGTCCTGCCGCACATTTTGCGCCGGGGGAGCGTACCGGCAATTATAGGTTGGGTGCCGACGAGCTACTGCTCGACGCTGAGGGCAATTCGACAATCTCCATGGAGGACGCCGCGGTTGCGCTTGTTGACGAAGCCGAGCGACCCAAGCACCACCGAACTCGATTTACCGCTGCCTACTGATTTTTTGGCAGGGTTGACCTATCACCACTGACATCACAACTCGACTTAACAGCAAAGGAACCATCATGAAAAGACTCATAACTATTGCATCACTATTCTTAAGCTTATTCACTTCAACAATAAGCTATGCAGAAGGTGTAATCAGCAATCCCGAGAAAATACTAATCGTTCTTACCAGTCATACCGAACTGGGAAACACGGGTAAAAAAACCGGGTTTTGGTTGCCCGAATTAACCCACCCATACTACGAATTTACAGAGGCAGGTTATTCCGTCGATGTCGCCAGTATAGATGGTGGAATGGCCCCGGTAGATAGCAAAGCATTTGAAGAAGAAGACGAGCACCACCGGACTTTCTTAAATGATGCCACGCTTATGGCAAAAGTAATTCAAAGCATCCCGTTAGCCGAAGTAAACCCTAACGATTATCAAGTGATCATGTTCGCTGGAGGTTCTGGTCCTATGTGGGACTTCCCTGACAACAAAGACATTAGTCGCATTTCTTCTGCCATCTATGAAAACGAGGGCATCGTTTCCGCAGTATGCCATGGTAACGCTGCTCTTATAAATATCAGATTATCAGATGGAAACTTTTTGATTGCAGACAAGCGTATCGCCGCTTTTACTAATGAGGAAGAAGAGTCTCTGGGGACGGCTGAAATAGTACCTTTCTTGTTGCAAGATAAGTTAATTGAACGAGGGGCCATTCATGCATATGGCAAAGCTTGGGAAGAGAACGTAGTCGTCGAGAATCGTTTGATTTCAGGGCAAAACCCAGCATCAGCAAAGAAAGTGGCGCAAAGTATTATCGCGTTAATTGAAGAACATTAAGCTCCTTTAATCACACGCTCGCCGGACTGGCCTAACGGCCAGTTCATTTTGTATTGAGCATGCGATAAACACAGAGAAAGCCGATCTAGTTCATGAGATGGTTGCTCACCATAGTTCGGTTGGCATAGCTCATAAATTAGATCCAGAAATAGCACTACTGCACTTTGGCGCGTTCGCCGACGTGGCAGGTCTATGGGTTGAGGATATTCACAAGATAACTTTATCAGAAGTACTATCAGAGTACCCTAGGCTTGAATTTAACCTAGGGATGATAAAGAAATTTAAGGAGTCTTTAAGCTTATTAAGTTCGAAAATCAGCTGATTCTTTTTGACCGCTATGAAGTGAAAGCGGAAGTCCCCTTCAGATGAATCTACGGTTAGCTGACCAATCGGCTAATGACAGCTGTGGGTCATCTTCGACTAAAATCCGAACTTCTAGCTTATTTCGGCTCTACCCTCAACTTCGGACTTCGCTGTAGCTTTCATCGTTCGGCTTCTTCAATGTCTGTTGTTACACCCATAACGCTGCGTGTCTGCCCTACCATTTGGGCCTTAGAGTCTGCGCTTCGCGCCATTAGCCCTGAGTCGAGAGGTTATATTCATGGGCAACCTTCGCTACAAACTTGCCAGTCAGCAACGATGATTTACGATCAGAAAACGGCCGAAAGCGAACTTTCAAATAGAATTGTATAAAAACCAAATGCTCTGAACTCGTTGCTTTTAAACCCGAAATCCTAAAGAACCTGCGTTCGTAGATATACAGTTTTTTCCTCCCATAATGTTAACAACTAGAAGGATCAATATTTTTCGTTGACAAGAGACCGGCAGTCTCTTATTATCCACTGCAAATAAGAGACCATCAGGCACTTAACATCATGGGTTGGCAACGAGCTAGAACAGACGATAAGAAAAATGAAAGAAGGCAGTCAATTTATGATGCCGCGTTTACATTATTTAAAAACAAAGGCTATGAAAATGTGAGCTTTAATGGAATTGCTTCTGAAGCGGGCTTTACTAAATCCAATATGTACCGTTATTTCAGCTCAAGAGAAGAGGTTTTTCTTAATGTTTTCACTGCCTTGTTTGAAAAGTGGACTGAGGATTGCGTTAGGAAATTAAAGAAGCTTGGAACGGATGAACCAATTAATAACTTCTCAAAAGTCTACGTAAATTCGCTAATAGCCCATCCGCACTTTTTAGATCTCACTCCTTTAATGTTCATTTCGCTTGAAAAGAACAGTTCTTACGAACAATTAGTGATTTTTAAAAG
>Ga0105348_1001119_pt1 | contig 18579 bp, 15 predicted proteins | sample EN8Hudsemesocosm_2_FD_83504 | JGI IMG/M metagenome (GOLD analysis project Ga0105348, IMG submission 83504) | Methane-oxidizing microbial communities from mesocosms in the Hudson Canyon - EN8C Hudson Canyon | ecosystem: Environmental > Aquatic > Marine > Cold seeps | place: Hudson Canyon... | reverse complement strand
GCCAAGCATGATATTTACCCACCCAATTTAACAACCCTTGCGGTGCATTCTTCTTTTTCCAAACCCCTGCCACATACTTATTTGCCTCGGCCATGGTTGGATAAATATGAATAGTGCCTAAAATTTTATTTAGCCCTAAATCATGTTTCATGGCAAGAACAAACTCGGCAATTAAATCACCTGCATGTTCACCAACAATGGTGACGCCTAAAATTTTATCTTTACCTGGTTGGGTCAAGACTTTTACAAAGCCGTGCGCTTCACTGTCTGCAATAGCCCTGTCTAAATCATCAATACCGTAGCTAACCACTTCATAAGGGATGTTTTGTTCTTTAGCTTCCTGTTCATTTAAACCCACTCTCGCCACTTCTGGATCGGTAAAAGTTGACCATGGAATGACTGAATAATCTGTTTTAAAACGCTTGAACTGACCAAATAATGCATTAACCGCTGCATACCAGGCTTGATGTGCTGCTGTATGGGTAAACTGATAAGGCCCTGCTACATCACCGCAGGCATAAATATTCGGATAGTTGGTTTCCTGAAAACCATTGGTTTCAATCGTCTTTCTGGGTGACAAAGTTATACCCAACTCTTCAACCCCATATCCCGTTACATTTGCCGCTCGACCAATCGCAACCAGTACTTCATCAAAAGGTATTTTGACTGCCTGCCCTTCATGCTCGGCAATCATAATCTTTTCACCATTTTCGATGATAAATTCTTTAGCCGTGTGCCCTACTCTTATATCTACACCCTCCTCTTTAAATCTAGCCATCACAGCTTCTGATACGTCAGGATCTTCACGAATCATAATGCGTGGCAGCATTTCAACTTGGGTAACTTGACTGCCTAGACGAGCAAAGCTTTGTGTCAGTTCACATCCTATCGGTCCACCACCCAATACAAGTAAACGTTTAGGTAATTCTCTAATATTCCATACATTGTCCGATGTTAATGGATCGACTTGATCAAGACCAGGTATGGGTGGCACAAAAGGACGTGCACCCGCAGCAATAACAATAGAACGTGTGGTTATGGTTTTAACACCTTCATCTGTCTTGACCTCCACTTCCCAGGGCGAAATAATTTTAGCCTCAGCTGTTACAACATCCACACCCAACTCGGTATAACGTTTAACTGAGTCATGAGGCTCTACTGTTTTAATCACATTGTGAACGCGATCCATTACCTCAGAAAAATCAAACTCAACTTCGGGTTGTTTAACCCCAAATTCTGCTGAGCGTTTAATATAAGATAAATGCTTGGCTGTTCGAATTAATGCTTTTGAAGGGACACAACCTGTATTTAAACAGTCACCACCCATTTTATGTTTTTCAATCAAAGTGACTTTGGCTTTAACCGCTGCTGCGATGTAAGAAGTCACCAAGCCACCCGAACCACCGCCAATAACAACTAAATTATTATCAAACTGCTTAGGTTTATTCCACTTTTTATACACTTGTACTTTTTTCATGGTTTCGATGATTTTTTTAGCTAATAATGGAAAAATACCTAATAACGCAAATGAACCTAATAAGGCTGGCGATAATATACCTGAAAGTGAATCTATTTTTGCTAGCTGTGTCCCTGCATTAATGTAAACAATAGTGCCTGCCAACATACCAATTTGACTCACCCAAAAAAATGTCCACACTCTGAGTGCCGTCAACCCCATAGTCAGGTTAATTATAAAGAAAGGAATCACAGGAACCAGGCGTAAGGTAAACAAGTAAAACGCACCATCACGCCCTACGCCTTCATTGATGGATTTTAGCCTTGCTCCAAACCGTGAATTAACGGTATCACGAAATAAAAACCGTGCGGCCAAAAAAGCCAAGGTAGCCCCTATCGTTGAAGCGAAAGAAACAATCACTGTACCCCATAACAGCCCAAAAATAGCACCGCCAGCCAGTGTTAATATTGTTGCGCCAGGCAATGACAACCCCGTAACGGCGACATAAACTAGCATATAAATAACAACAGTTAAAACAGGCTGTTCACTACGATAAGAATCAATGACTGCCTGTTGATCCTTCAATGCATCTAGCGATAAATATAGATGAAGGTCAAAAATAAAGAAAACAGCTATCAAGACTGCTATAGCTAACAGTAATATTATTTTTGATGCCTTCATGAAATAACGCCTGTTAGTGCTAATGCTCGAAATGTGAAATAAGTCGATAACACACGAACTAAATTTCCTCTAAATTGAAACATCTGTGGTTCCTTTAACAATTAAATATGCCTGTTGGTCGGTTGATAAGGTCATTCCTTACAAAACGAGGGTATGTAAAAACAAATCAAAAAGATAGTGACTATTCCTGTACAAATCTCATTACTTTGAAAAGCTCAGTAATTTATCATCTTCTCGTAACAGATAAAACATCAAGCAAGCAGCCAATATAGGCCAAGCCGCGAAGAACAACTATTGATGTAGGAGCGTCCGCCCTCGGCGCGATATAAAACAGATGCTTTGCTCTAAAAACTGCCAATTATCATCGCGCCGAGGACGGGTACTCCTACCTGTTCCTCATTCACAAAAAGGTCTACACAATGGAGGAAAGTAACACGTAACCAGGAAAAGCAATAAAGATTGTCTTCGACCCACTGCTGATTTAGTTTCAATCCACGCGCCCACACGGAGCGCGACAAGATGACAGACCGTTTGCAATGATCATATTAGTTTCAATCCACGCGCCCACACGGAGCGCGACTCTAACATCAAGATATACATTGACGCCGTTAAGGTTTCAATCCACGCGCCCACACGGAGCGCGACCGGCTTACGCTGTCAGTGGTCAATAGCGGGAACTGTTTCAATCCACGCGCCCACACGGAGCGCGACAGATAACCCCGTCCGCTTACATGCTCATCAGTCAGTTTCAATCCACGCGCCCACACGGAGCGCGACGTACCTGAATTTAACTAAACATTAACCGCACAAGGTTTCAATCCACGCGCCCACACGGAGCGCGACGGCTCTAGTAAGCCAGTCAAGCTAAATTCAGACGTTTCAATCCACGCGCCCACACGGAGCGCGACTCAAAATCAAGCGCATTTTTATCTGTAATAATTGGTTTCAATCCACGCGCCCACACGGAGCGCGACTTTGGCTCTTCAGCGGGTCGGCAGACTTTTTTGTTTCAATCCACGCGCCCACACGGAGCGCGACAAATTGCTTATTTATGCAGGATGCGACTATCAGTTTCAATCCACGCGCCCACACGGAGCGCGACTGCTGTACAGTAGTTTCCGCTGCTGTAGACGTTTGTTTCAATCCACGCGCCCACACGGAGCGCGACGTCACTGATACTATAAAGGGTGATCCGTGGAATCCGTTTCAATCCACGCGCCCACACGGAGCGCGACCTGTTTTGTTGATATTGTCCTAGCCAGATATGTGTTTCAATCCACGCGCCCACACGGAGCGCGACGGATACTGTTAAAAACAACTATAAATACATTACCGTTTCAATCCACGCGCCCACACGGAGCGCGACTTTAAGGATTTTTGTATCTCACGCACACAGACAGTTTCAATCCACGCGCCCACACGGAGCGCGACGCAATTTGCTAGCTATCTCAACTGAATCGATTGTTTCAATCCACGCGCCCACACGGAGCGCGACATTTTCCAGCTCCCGCTCTTGCAGCTTTGCAGCGGTTTCAATCCACGCGCCCACACGGAGCGCGACCGGCTCGATACCAAAGTTTTTTAACGTAATAAATGTTTCAATCCACGCGCCCACACGGAGCGCGACTCATACAAAAGCACAGGCCACAGGAAAAGTTTCAGTTTCAATCCACGCGCCCACACGGAGCGCGACGGCCTCTGCTTAACCAGTTGAATTTAATGAATTAAATCCCTATTAATTGCGAACCAGTTAAATCATTTGCCAAAAGCATTATAAGTCATTCAGCTTATTAATAAAAAACTTATGCCAATCAATATATTAAAGAAAATGCGGGTAATTAATATTTTCATGCTCGCTTAGGGTTCGCATTACAATAGTAATAAACCGTTTAAGTCCAATACTGCTTTAGCACCAATATGCTCAACTCGACGCTCCCAGTTATTACCCAAGTAATAAAACCTTAAGCTATCCAAAGACTCATCCATAACCATTGTCAAGTCATTTTTCAATGTCGTCCATTGTGCCGTATCCACTTCTATTTCAAATACCGAATACTGAACGCGTTGCCCATACCTAAGGCACAATTTAGCCATTCTACGCAGACGTTTGGGCCCAGAGTCATTTTCAAAACTAATATCGTAAGTCACTAATATCATCATATTAACTGCTCTCTATTTCCACAAAAAGGGTACATAACTATCACAATCACCCCTTAAAAATCTTGCTAACACTTGCGCTTGCAACCAAGGTAGCAATCCAACGGGGACGGTTTCTTCAAACCACGGATGTAATAAGGTATCGTGTTTACGATCTTGCCATGCGGCTAGTAATGTTCTTCGAGGCTCTTCTTTTAAGGTGACAGCCCCATTAGGTAAAGTTTCAAAATCCTTAAGGAGCAATTGCCGTTTATTTATTAATGACAAGACAAAGCGATCAACCATCGGTCGCAATTCTTCTGCCAGGTCTAATGCTAAAGAAGGACGGCCACTGCGTAATTGATGTAAAAAACCACTGGCAGGATCAAGCCCTGTTGTTTCCAGTGCAGAACGGCAATCATGTGTCAGTAAGGTATAACAGAATGATAACAAAGCATTAACAGGATCGGTAGGTGGCCTACGTTTTCTGGTATCAAATTTAAAATCAGATTGGCGTATCAAGTGTTTAAAAACACCAAAATATTGCTCTGCTGCATTGCCTTCATACCCCATTAATGACCCTATGCTTTCGCAATCAGCTAACTGAGTCAAACAACGACTTATGCGTTTTTCAGCCGTTTGCAATTGAATAAGCACATTGTCATCGCTAATTTTTTCTCCATGATCTCGTATATATCGCCTAAGCACATATCGCTGGTTATAAAGTTTACCTGTTAGCATCGTTTGAGCAATGGCAACGCTTTTCTCTACATTATGCCCTGTTAAGTGTTGCGTTCTGCGTAATAAAACATTACCACTGACAGGCCCTTCCACTCTTGCCAGATATTTACCATACATATTTAAAAAGGTAATAGTGATACCATTTTCCGCACAATGCGCCATGAGGTAAGGTGAAAGAGTGACTTGCCCAAAGCAGACTAAACCTTGTAGTTTGTGAATAGGTACCCGCGCCTTGGTTTCTTTTTCTACTTTTAACACCAGATTGTCATTATCTTTGTGTAACCAGGAATTTTGCGTTTGAATATAAATGACATTGCGTAATGGTCGCATTTTTAATCCTCTTTGATCTGTTCAGCTAACCATGCCGCCGCCGATTTTTTAAAACCTTTAGGATGACATTGATCAATTAGCGAGCAAGCACTACATTTTTTCGATTTATAAGTCGCTTTAGGTGTGATATTAGTTTGTACAATCATTCGACATGCGGCTATGGTTTGCTGCGTTAAGTTGCGTAACTCATCATCAAAAACTACTGAGGTTCGGCGACGTACTTCACCATAAAACAAGGCGCCATCAGGCACAGAAACGCCATGCATTTCCTCCAAACACAATGCTTGAGCGCATAACTGAACTTCATCGGCTCGATGTGTCTTTGGCTTGCCTCTTTTATATTCAATCGGATAGGGTATTTCTACCCCATCGGCTTGCTTATGATATTCAACAACATCAGCAACACCTTCGATGCCAAGCGCTTCGTTTGCCAGTCGTAATGCCCACGCGGTACGAATATCACCGCGTTTTTGTTGATCGGGCTGATTGACGCGTTGATGCAATACCTGCCCTTCTGCCGTAAACTGGTTTTCTGTCCAAATATCCTCCAGTTCAATTAAGGCAAATTGCCTTGAGCAAAAGAGATAGTGTTGTAGGCGTGATAAGTAGATAGGTTCTAGGGTTTGCATGATGTTTTAATCACCCGATTTCTATAATTTCAACACCTTTTGGCAAATCTTTTCGATTGATATTGACCACATAATCACTAAAATGGCGTGTAGGCACTTCCTTATCTTTAGCTTCTACCTTGATGAGGTCAAATAATTTGTGTGCGGGTGCATTGCCTAATTTATCATCATGTTTAAAAATAATAAGTTGTTGCGTTGCCATTTCGCCCCGTGCGGCCGAATGATCATGCTCAAACATTTCCGCAAGTGATTTCCATAAAATTTGTAAATCTTCCTCTGTGAAGCCTGTTTTTTCAGCAAGTGCGGCTGAAATAAAACCATGAGCGCGGTATAAACCGTAAGGAATAATATGCTTACGTCCCATAGTGCGTTCTTTTTCTATGTCTTTTTCGTTGGTGACTGCCATGCGGGTTATAGAAATTTCTTGCGGAAAAACGGGGTCAATCGAACGTGAAAAAGCAATTTGCACAGGACCTCGAACTGTGCCAGCATTCACTTCGGTACTCATCACGGCGCCAAAGGTACGCACATCAAAAAAGTGGTCGCACATAAATTTCGTTAAGGCTTTTGCTTGCTCTGCCTTGCTGGGCAGTTTTTTTGCCACATATTTTAAACCCTGTGCGTCATAAGCTAGTTTATTCTGATTATTTAAAACTGCTTTTTCCTGCATATAAATTGCGTAACCCGCCTTATCTGCTTGTGTTAGCTCGACAAAATTGCGTATTTTGCGTTTTAAGCAAACATCTGTGACTAAGCCTTGGTTAGTTTCTGGGTCTAAACGTGGCATATTACCCGCATCTGGATCGCCATTAGGATTGCCATCTTTAATGTCAAACAGTAAGACAAATTCATAGCGGTTGTTAATCATGGTCATATGGGATATTCCTTTGAAATGGGTTCGTTTGTATATTATGTTAGAGCGAGTCTTCAGTGGCTGTGTTTACAGTGTGATCTTCGTCATTATCCAAAGAGACAATAATATCTTTACCCTTCGTATCTTTTATTTTTAGGGTAAACCGCTGATGGTAATAGCCGATGGCGAAACGTCCTTGATCTTGAAGATTCAGATTACGTGGCCATGAAGTTGGCATATCCTTTTCAATATCGCCTATTTGCCAATCGAAAAATGATGCCAAGTTTTTTTTCTCACTATCATCCTTTCTTATTTTGGCAAGATGATTCGTGGCATTACGCATCAGCGAAGGAAACACCAAAGCGGGTGTAGCAGAAGCAGCCCCCCAATAACGGTCGCGTATCGTGGCATTGATTTTTTTAGGATCTTTGCCATTTTTCTCTAATGCTTGCTTTTGTATGTTTTCAAGCACGGCAAACAGCCGTCCCATCCGATAGCCAACATTTATTTCTTCTACATCTAAACTCATCGGTATCTCCGTTGATTGATTTTTTTGGGGCTTTAAACGAATTTGACGGTTAATGACAGCCTTACACAACGATACTCTTGTGTAATCTACAACGCCGTCTGAGCGCATACGCAATAGCACTTGTGCTAATAGATTTTGTGGATAGTTTTGTCCCGTGAATATTGCGCGTGCGAGCCCACCTGCTAATTGAGGAGAAATTCTGTCTGCATCCGGTTTCTGTACGCCATTTTTAATATAAACAGGCGCGGTGGCATAGGTTAATTTCCAAATTTCTGGCAGTCCATTTCCCCATTGTGGTTCAAGATGTAAATCATGGTAATGCTGTGCAATACGTTGCGTTATTTCAGCCAGTGTCGATACATACCAAAAGCGTATGGATATACGCGCAGCATTAGGCGATAAACCCAAAATATAAAACTTGGTGTTAGGATCAAGATCAGGACGTATTTTTTTTAAAGGTTTCCCTTGTGCAACTTGCTGTAACACATTAGCTAAACTGGCTGTTTCTTGCGCATCACTCGACGGACTGATCGCTTCCGACATAAAGCTTTCTGCCATTTCAGCATCCGCATTTTCCGCAGAATCTGCCCAAAAAACAGTTACCGCATCTCCAATTTTTAGGCGTTGATTATTGTCATTATCTTTGCGTAGAAGATAATTGAGGGCGGTAACGTATTTAAACGCCGCATTTGTGCCAACACTGGCATTGTTACCACTTTTCAAACCATAGGATTCAAAAGATTCTTTATTAAACGAGACAATTAAAGCACCTGATGATTGGGCCTTATCTACCCCTTTAATTAAACGATGTAACTTAGCTATTTTTGTAGTCTTTCCTTCAATAAGACATTGTCCGTCTGAAAGCTCATCAAAGGAGTTAGAAAGTACGATAGCCCATTGTTTTTTAAATTCTTCACAGTCATGAATATATTGACTGCCCTCATCAAGCAGTCTAAAAACAAAATTAGTATCCAACCCCTCTTTAATTTCTTCAAAGTAATTTTGCTTATTTTCATTCCAGAATGCTGGAAATTTTTGCAGAGCTTTTAATGCCTTTGAGTGAGTACTGTCAAAAGCATTTACTTTAGCCCAAAAATATTCATATTTTGTTTCCAAATTTTTAGGTTTTTCTGAAACGCCTAATGTATAAGCTGAGTTATCCCATAAATAATTGGCTTTTATACCTGACGTTTTACCTTCATACATTGGAACTATAAGAGATTTTGGAACTGGCTTTTTTTTCTCTGCATGAATACGTAAGTCCTCAATATTAAAAATCGAACCATCCGCATTCAGCACGATACAGTAACTGATTTTTTCCAAACTCCAGCCATAAGGGGGAATTTTGTCAGATTTAGTGGTAGCTAGCCTATCGTAATAGTCATTCAATGACTGAAGAATCATGATAAAACCTCCAGTATCGAGGGCATGGTGATAATACCATCCGTCATACTTGCTCTAAAAAAGTGTGGAGTCATACCGTTAGTGAAATCGATATCCCATAACATCCAGCCTAGGTCATGTTCGCCTTTAAGCTGTTCGTGGCAAGTTGGAATATCATCTAGGCTACCCAGTAATTCAAATGACGCGCTGAATTCACGGTTACCTAGACAGGGCTGCTGAAAACACTGACCTTTGCTCGCTCTGCGCTTAAATATTTCGATATGTTTACCTGCATTATCATCAGCACCTGCTTTTTCAGTAAGTTCAAAATGGGCCTCGATGACATAGCATACTTTTTTAAGAATAATTGCTGACCGTTGTTGCCGGTTACCACCCTCATCAACGTGATAAACCAGTTTACCAAGATTGCCACTTTTCATAGCTGCTTTCACATTACTTGGTTTTATCATATCCCCTACTTCGTTACGTTTGATATTTTCAAAACGAATCGGCTCTAATACATGAATGCGATCTATTATCCAACGAATGGCAGGTTTCCAATGGATAGCTTCTATAATCCCCCGTGCTGCTGACGGTGTAATGACATCGTAAGAAACACGTTCAACTTTCATTTCAGGTCGGGTAAAACAGGCATTGTCACCCCAGACTTTTAAAATAATGCCTTTGCTCATGCTTCTTGCTCCTGTTTCAATAATTCCTGTATAGCGCGGACATAAGTAGTTCACGCTGCTCTAATTTTTCGTTATTTCTCAAGTTCCAGTTTGAGGAAAAGCATATAAATCCACATCGCCGACTAAAGCCGGCGATGACAATACTTCCTAACCAATGATGGTTTCAATCCACGTCAGCCTCATCCGCCAACGACATCAACTAGCAGCTAGCAGCTAGTTAATATAAGGCTGGATTACTGCGATAACAGTGCCCATACCCACAACAGTTTTTATTATTACTGATCTCGAAATTTGACAAGAAAATAACAATGTAAGGTAATCATTTTTTTCTTTTCCTTCAATTTTAAGCAACCATTTATTCATATATACGCCTTTTTCAGAAAAATATAGTATATAACATTTCCATCAATGGTTAGTAAATTTTAAAGTCTCAATGCATTGCTAAATAATTGACAATGATTTCGGCAAACCTGCTATGTGATTTCATTACCAAACACAATCCTCCCCATCCATTACTAACGAGTTAGCTCCAAGATCAAAACCAATACTATCAATATATAAATTGTCACTTTCCAGCACTAAAAATTGCTCACCGAATCTTTTGGATTGAACATATTGCAATGCTCCTAGTTTGATTAACTCTCCGGCTATATGTTCCGGCACAGAAATGGTATACACCTGTAAAGTTCTAGCGAGTTGCCCAACACTCATGTAATCAGATAATTCATACAATTGTTCGATAGCATCAACTGCCGTTTGATCATAGCGTACAATGACTGTTTTCATGGTGGTGCTGATGATTTTAAACTTTTGTGCAATCCAATCAAAAGGTAGACTTTTGAGTTTGCTGTCCTGTATTACACCCAAAATGTTGTGCTTATCTAGCTCACTGGTTTGTCCTGTTTCTTTCTGCCAATAAACCCGGCCAAAATAATCTTTAATAGCGTCTAATCCTAATGGGTCACTTTTAAAAGGCTCAAGGCTGAGGGTTTCTTTCATTTTGTCTGCGTAAGTTTTAAGTTCTGGAGGCGGAGCATGGTCTTTGGCGGTAAATATCCATACAGGGCTTTCATGTGCCTTTTGCTTATCTTCACGGTTACAACGTCCAGCCGCTTGCGCAATAGAATCTAAGCCTGCATCACTACGCATTACACAAGGAAAATCAACATCTACGCCAGCTTCTATCAATGAGGTAGATACTACGCGACAGGTTTTACCTTGTTTCAAAGCAAAACGAATTTTTGCCAGCACCAGTTTTCGATGTACTGCGCACATATAGGTTGATAAATGAAACGAACCTGTTAAATCTGCTATGCCTTGATACAGTGCTTGTGTTTGCTTTCTATTATTTACAATACATAAAATTTGATCCTTAGCACGTAAACGACTAATAACTTCAGTATCATTTAATTCTCCAATATGCTTTACCGAGACCCGTTGAAAGTCCTTATAAAGTTGTTCGGGATTAATACTGTCCGATCTGGCTAATTCACGCACATTGTGCAAGCCATTTACAAAACCATCTTCTTCTGTAAAGGCGGGTTGTGTGGCAGTACACAATACAATTGAACAAGCATAGTTTCGTGCTAATTCATCGATGGCAGCCATACAAGGACGTAATAAGTGCATCGGTAAAGTTTGTGCCTCATCAAAAATAACTACACTATTGGCTATGCGATGTAATTTACGGCAGTCGCTAGTTCGATTAGAAAACAGTGATTCCATAAACTGCACAACAGTAGTTACTATCACGGGAGCATCCCAGTTTTCCATTGCCATTTTTAGCTTTGTTTTACTATCAGCTTGTTTGATGGTGCTTTCAATAGCAGGATCATTAAATGCACTGTGATGTTCAATTACAGCATCCTTATACTCCTCTCCGAATTGTTTACGAAATACGGCGGCATTTTGTTCAATAATGCTGGTAAACGGAATAACATAAATGATACGCCGCTTTTGATACGTTTCTGCATGGTCAAGAGCAAAAGCCATAGACGCTAAAGTTTTACCACCTCCTGTAGGAACGGTTAAGCTAAACAAACCCGCTTCAAAGGTTTTAGCGTTATGGCGCACGGCAGACAAAATACGCGTACGTTTTTGATTTATATCTTCATCACTGTTAAATGCTTGTAATGATTGATCGAAATTCGTTTTCAATTGCGTTAAGCTGGGGTATTGTCCTCGTGATACCAATGCTAACCCAGCGGCTTTGTTACAAAATGCTTCCGTATCCAATCGATCAGCATCGACTAAACAGGAAAGGATCATACGTGATAAGAAAGTATATTGAAAACAGCCAAAGTCTTTTTTGATATTCAAAGGTGGAACTGGCAATTTTTTAGTTAAATGAGGGATTATTTCATTTTTCCATGCCGATTTTATATCTGGCAGATTTGTTTTGCTGAGTCGTTCTGTTAAAGGTGTCAGTTTTTGATCTTCGTGGTACTCTCCATTGGCAAGTCCTGCATGATGTCCAGCAATAGCATAAGCAATGAAATAGCCACATTGTCCATACTTATCAAGTGCAATTTTTGCACCCCTTGTAGCATGATCAACTTTTGGATGCTTGCCTTCTAGCCGCTTTTGAAACTCTACCGTATATTTACCTAAATCATGCAGTAATCCCGCAGCTTTGCCATACTCAGCACAATTAAAAGCCCCTGCAAATTCTTCAGCTAGATTACCAACTTTTATAAGGTGATTTGATAAAAACTGCCAATCACTTTTATCACTTCGTTCGGTAGAATGCGCATAAAAAATATTATCGATTTCTTCATTGTCGGCTAGTTGATTAATCATCAGTTTTTCTATTTTCTTTAATTTGATGTGGCTACACTGTATTTACCAAAATCATGTAAGCCCGATGAGCTCGCCTGCTTCGGGAACATTAATTTTCGTCGCTAAATTCCTTGTAATATAAGCGACTTCATTTAAATGGGTTGCAACAGTTTGCACCTTTTTGTCTTCTTTTCTAACATGTGCAATATAGTTAGTCTTATCATTGAGTGATGTCATGAGTACTTATATTTCGTAAGATATTTCATTATAAAAGACTAGTAACAAAGATAATTACATAATAGTTTAGACCTTTTAAAATTTATTTTTTCTATTTATACACAGTGACTCAGTCTTTTTGTACTTTTAGTACCAGTAACTGTATGAGTAACAAAACCATAAGCGGTTAATTTTGTTACTTTCTGATTGATGCCCGTAAACGGACTAATTCTTTACCCAGTATACAAACAAATAGGATCTGCAAACTTTGCGCTTATTTGTTCTTCAATGACCCGCTAAGGAATGTGCATGAAATAAAACCTACGACTTTGGGGCACCGAATAATTGTTTAAGTTATTTTATGCATGCTCCTAAGGCAAAAGCCTTCCTGATTACGCATCACTTTCCACCACTGTGAAGACCTTTAATTTGAATGAAGAACAGGTGGAGCATCCGCCAATACCCTTAAGTTAAGACAGTTTTATCTTTTGTAGGGTGGATGAGCGCTAGCGTTATCCACCATTTCCCTAAGACTTGTTGGGTTACGCTATCGCTAACCCAACCTTTTCCTTAACTTAACGACATTGGGGTAAGATCTTATTTGCATGGGCAGGAGTGCAATAATGCTGTTGAATTAAGACAATCCAAGGCCTTTGGCTGCGACTGAAGAAAAATCCAGATCAAGAGCATTCGCGACTAAAAGTCCCTCCTACTTTTTTCGCAAACATTCTGCTCATCTATTATTGCCTTAACTTAACCACATTGGTGGACACTCCTACATCATTAGTGAAAATGGAACTTATTCCAGTATCGTTCGTTACGACTAATCAATATTGTCTATGGAAATTGGCTGAAGCTTGTGGGGAATCAGGAAAGCCTTTATCTTATCAAATGACAAATGATCTCCACTGTCTTTCCCATAATAAATACTGTCAATCACACCATTCTCGTCCACTAAAAAATCAGCGGGTAGCGTAGTGACACTTCCTTTTAATGTGGAAGGAAAATATCCTTTAACAGCCATGGCATACAATAAAGTCGGCATTCTGAATAACATGGCTTTAAACATACCAGCGACAGAATGTTTAATTGCAAATTGATGATAATAAATCGCCTGTTCATCTGCTAATATTGGAAACGGTGCCTGCTGATTTGTAGACTGTTTTTGCAAGTTTTCCAGCGAGGAATCAAAAACAGCGATAACGGTAAAATTCTCATCCAGTTCCTGCCAGCGGGAAATCAATTGATGTATTCTCAACTGACAAAAAGGACAAGCAGCAAATCGCATAAAAGAAAGCATATAACGCTTGCCTTTCACTTGCTCTATGCTAAACGAGTTGCCATCAATAGCAGGTAAACTTAATTTTATTATCGTGTCGCCAATTTGGTAGGCCATATTCTTTAGTTACCCCTTGTTACTTGTTCTTCTGTACAACACGATGCCATCTTTGTGTTCTAAAAAACAGCTTGCAATAAAAAGTTTTTGATCACTGATAACACCCTTGTTTGAGCATTATCTTGCTGTTTTAACAATGGCTTTTCCTCAGTATTCTTTGTAGTGGTTTGATTAGCCATAAGCCGTCGCTTTTCTGCTTTTTCTTGCTCAATCCTGTCATAAACAGCTGAAGCCCTTTCTACCATGCTGGCATATTCTTGATAGTCTGAACGACTAAGCTCTTTTCTCTTCGTTTGCCTTAAACTCTGTCTTGAACCTTTGGGTGAACTACACATGATATCGCCTCATTAATTAGTATTTAACTCAACATTAATAACTTCGTCGAATGAAATGACTAAACCTTACAAAACTACAACGATGTTATCTTAATCAAACAGTCTTTCTGTAGCTCATCTGAGTCATAATTTTTTCTGTAACTCGGTGTTCCAGTTTTTAATTGTTGCTTTTCTGAAACACAGAAAAATCAATGTGGTATGAGTAGGGTGTGGCATTGCCCACCATAAAATATCGACAAGGCAACGGTTTGGTGGGCAATGCCACACCCTACTTTATTTTATTATACGACTTATGGGTAATAGGCTGGGCTAGAGATGTGCCAGCTTTCAACATTCATTGGTTTTACAGAGGGATTATTAATGCTAGCCCTTTAATTTTCTGTCGTTAATAAAATCAAGATAAAAAAACTGGAACATCGAGTGTAAGGAATCATTATATTTGTCGACTAAGTCCATGTGAGCAGTAAAGATGCTACTTACATATAGAGAACAACGCTTTTTCAACTTGTTCATCCTCTTTTTTTGGAGAATCATCATGACTAAAACTAAATTAATTTCATCTTTTGGCGGTGCTGTAGCCGTTTCTTTATTATCTACACCTGTTGCACAAGCTTCTGAAAACCCTTTTGCCATGCAAAAAACCAGCACTGCTATTCATTTAGCAGAAGGCATGGATATGGGCAAAGGCGCTGAAGGCAAATGTGGAGATAAAATGAAAAATATGACTGCACCTCAAGTGTAATTCAACTCATCAAAGTAGGCTCCCGTTATGATTAGACCTCAACTTGACGGTGCTGGACTAGGGCTTCGACGGGAGCATATGCTACCGTTGAGGCAGTCTGTACCTGAATCCATAAATTTCTTTGAAATATCCCCCGAAAATTATCTTGATTTAGGGGGTAAACGCGCCAAGGATCTTCGCTGGTTTACTGAGCGTTATCCCTTTGTTGCACATGGTTTATCACTTTCCATTGGTGGACCCGATCCTTTAGATGAAGCTTTTTTGTTACGCATTAAGGACTTTATGGCTGAACACCAGATTAAGCTATATACCGAGCATTTAAGTTATTGTGCCGACAAGGGTCATTTATATGATTTATTGCCTATACCGTTTACTGAAGAAGCGGTTCATTATGTCGCTAAACGTATTCGTCGAACTCAAGATATTCTGGAACAGAATATCGCCATTGAAAATGCCTCTTATTATTCTGCATCACCTATCTCTGATATGGATGAATTAAGTTTTATCAATGCGGTTATTGACGAAGCAGACTGCTGGCTACATTTGGACGTTAACAACATCTACGTCAATAGCGTTAATCATGGCTATGATGCAGAGCAGTTTTTATTGGGGTTATATGGTGAAAGAATTGCCTATTGTCATGTTGCCGGGCATGATCAACAGTCAGCTGATTTGATTATTGATAGTCATGGTCAAGATGTTATCGATCCCGTTTGGAACCTGCTGGAAACAGCTTATGATCAATTTGGCTTATTCCCTACCCTTCTGGAACGAGATTTTAATATCCCTCCTCTCGCCGATTTAGTAAACGAAGTTGAGAAAATCGTGGGCTGCCAGAATCAATGGATGATCCAAAAAATAAAGAAAAGTGCCTAGGAGTACAGTATGCATCAACCCTCTAGAACTTCATCAGTTAATTATTCCATCCCAGAATTCCAACGGTATCAACATCAGTTTGTTGATTATTTACGGCATCCTTTAGAAAATGACGTTGTGCCAGAATCACTGCCACAAAGCAGTACTGTCTACGCAAAGCTTTTATTCAGTAAGATAGAGGGCAGTTTAGACAATTGTTTTCCTATTAGCTGCGAATTATTAGGTGCTAAACGCTGGACACAGCTGATTCAATCATTTATCAAAGACCATCGCTGTCAATCACCCCTGTACCGTGAAATTCCAGATGAATTTATCGATTATCTAATGAATGAACAATCAGCCATAGTGTTGCCAGAATTTATTATTGAACTGGCTCATTATGAATGGATGGAACTGGTTCTGGAGACAGAAAAAGCGACACAATCCAAACCTTGCTTTCCAATTACAGAAGATATTTTAAATGTCATTCCTGCATTTAATCCTGTGTTTCATTTATTGCATTACCATTACCCTGTCCAGCACATTACCGCATCTGATCCTTATTGGAAGGATTGGGAATCTCGTTCTGAAGCCTATAGCCAAGAATCCATTATTTTGGCAGGTTTAAGAGACAACGATGACAAGGTACAGTTTATCGAGATCAATACCGTTACTGCGCGTTTAATTGAGTTAACACAGGAAGGATTTAGTACCGCTGAGCAGGCATTACTTGAGATTGCTGCTGAAATGCATTATGGCGACCATGAAACCATTTTGCCTTTTGGTAATGACATATTTAAACAGCTAGAACAACAACAGATTATTGTAGGCTTACAAAATGAATAATACATCAGCCACGACAAAAACAAACGCTGTCAGCCCCAGACGGGCTGATAGTCTCCAGAAGGCGCAGGGAAATTTGCCAATCCGAAGTGTGCGAGTAGCACGCGAGGGAGGCTAAAATTTTATCCCAACTAGCCGTCAAGCCATTTGTGGGAGCCTTAACTATGCTGGATTTTGTGCATAGTTGAGGTGGACGCAGGGCGTCTGGAGCCTATTGATTCGCCGCGAGGTGAATCGATTTTTGTGGCATGGAGTCGCAAAACCTATTTGCTAGTAACGAAAAATACTGGAATAGGTTCAATGACAACTATTGATATAGGAGCGTCCGCCCCTACCTGTTACTCATTCACTAAAAAGTCTACACAGTGGCGAAAAGTGATACTTAAGCAAGTAAATCATTGATTTTATATATAGTTAAAATTATTTAATTAACTCATTCAATGCAAGGAATATCTAGGATTAACATCTAAGTTATTATGATAATTAAACATTTAATTTTATACACAACTCCTGTGGATAACTCTGTGGATTAACCCTTTCAAATTATGCTAAACCCATGTACATATTGTACTTTAGTTAAATTGTACAAAAAATACACAACCCACAAAAAAATAATAATTTTCAAAGACTTATCATTGTCAACAGCCAAAACACTTGTTTATAAAAATAATTTATTCCATTTTCTGTCTATTAGCAATCTTTATGTGTATAAACCATTGACTTTATAACTCCACACTAAACTACTCAGGAATTATTCAATCGATTATTTCGGAGATAATAAAAAGCATATAAGTCAGGCATTGATAGTCAGACTACTTTTTTCATGTGTTAATAAATACCAAGACTAAACAAGCACCCGCTAAAAGACGGGCGGGTTAGAGAGTTTGACTACTGAAAGTCGTGATACAGGGCAAATAGCCCTATTACCCACCCTACTCGTCTCTTTTCTCATAATGACTATGGGAGATAAAGCTGTTCGTCTGAACATCTGAAGGTTTTAACCTTATGAATGGAATTCAGGAGTATTGATTTAGCTATACCGGTTTTTTATCTCTCACAGTGACTCCCCTTTCCCTGACAACACATATTGCACAATAGTTGATAAATCCACTACCGTAGTTACTCGCTTGAAGGTAAAATCATTATTTTAATAACTTTAGGAATTGAAAATGGGTCAAGTAAAAAAGTCTGAAAATGTTCCCAAAGCGATGCAGGTGAAGTATAAGGAGATTGTTGAGCTTACTGATGTTTTTGCTGAAGAAAACCTAAATGAAGAATACGCTCAAATGATTCGCTATGCTGTTGCTGCATTATGTAGGAAACGACCATCACCTTTAGACAAAGGAAAAGCCAATTCCTGGGCATGCGGTGTAAGCCACGCTATTGGTCTGGTAAATTTCTTGTTTGATACATCTCAGACACCCCACTTGAGTGCAGCAGATTTATATAAAAAATTTGGAGTACCTCATAGTACGGGACAGGGTAAATCAAAGGCTATTCGTGATTATCTGGATATGTATCAATCAGACCCAAAGTGGACAGTAGCAAGTAATTTAGATAGCAACCCAATGGTTTGGATGCTGTCAGTAAACGGTATGATAGTCGATATTAGAACCATGCCACGCGAAGCACAAGAAATTGCGTTGGAAAAAGGGTTAATACCTTATATTCCTGATGATCAATTAGAGGGCAACTAAGAAATGTGCGACAACGTTGGTGCGCAGTCCTTTAGGTTACTTTTAATATGCAGGTTGAAGATCTGATGATGATGGTTCTTTGGTATGCACACCTGGCACCAGAACATTTAGCTGAATACGCTAATAACATTTTGGATAATGACGAGCACATTTTTTGGGTACGCTTAAAACGACAGGCATAAAAAAAGCAGTCCAGAATTAACTGCAACTGCTTGATTCATTTGAATTAGGATGGTGGGTCGCGACGGATTCGAACCGTCGACCATCGCATTAAAAGTGCTAAATAT
>Ga0105348_1001111_pt1 | contig 18728 bp, 16 predicted proteins | sample EN8Hudsemesocosm_2_FD_83504 | JGI IMG/M metagenome (GOLD analysis project Ga0105348, IMG submission 83504) | Methane-oxidizing microbial communities from mesocosms in the Hudson Canyon - EN8C Hudson Canyon | ecosystem: Environmental > Aquatic > Marine > Cold seeps | place: Hudson Canyon... | reverse complement strand
TACGCGCCTTGTAACCATACTCGTTACCTAGGATGTAGAGAGGCTGAAATCAAAAACGATCCATTTTATCTGATTTCATAAGTATCCGCTATGGATAGGTATCTGCTATGGATAGGTATCCGCTATTTAATCAGGACGATAAAGATCTAGGGCTAAAGAGAAGGCAACCGGACTAGACGGCCACCCCCGACCAAAATATATGATAAAAACCTGCACACCTTCAAATCACTAAATACTAGCTATATGCAGACACTATTCAGTTATCCGTATAGGCAAGAATGAAGGAGTTCCCCGTCGCACGATGCGCATAGGCACAGGCTTATTAACAGGCATACCCTCAGTGACGGTATTGAACTGATCTACAGAGGTTATCCACTCATTATTTAACATGGTAATAACATCTCCTTTGCGCAGGCCAGCCGTAGCTGCCGGACCATCAAATACCTGTTTAACGCCCACACCTTGCTCTACATCCCATTTCTTCCGAGCTAGTTGAGACAATGGTTCCACGATTAAACCCAGTCGATTAGCTTTCGATGATGGGGCAGTTTTGCGCTTAGCCTGAAGATTCTCTTCATCAGGAAGAGCACCAATCACCAGCGACACCATCTGTTCTTTGCCTGCCCGTACTACCTTCAACTTAACCTTAGTACCTGCATTGACTCTACCGACCAAATGCGGCAAATCAGAGGAGAAGACGACATCATCACCATCAAACTCAATAATAATATCCCCCTCTTTTAAGTCTGAATCAGCAGCGGGACTATCAGGTATAATTTGCGCCACTAACGCCCCCTGTGGCTTATCCAACCCGAATGATTCTGCTAAATCACGACTCACATCCTGAATCAAAACACCCAGCCAACCACGAGAAACCGTACCCGATTCTTTCAACTGGCCAGCCACCTCCATAGCTACATCAATAGGAATGGCAAAAGACACCCCCATAAAACCACCTGAGCGCGTATAAATCTGTGAGTTAATACCAATAACCTCACCCTCTAAATTGAACAACGGTCCTCCTGAATTACCAGGATTAATCGCGACATCTGTTTGAATAAAAGGGACGTAATTATCACTCGGCAGGTTTCTACCCGTAGCACTCACAATTCCGGCAGTAACAGAATGGTCAAAACCAAAAGGTGAACCAATGGCCAGCACCCACTCACCAACCTTCAACTTCTTAGATGAGCCAATTTCCACTGAGGGCAAGCCTGTGGCTTCTATTTTCAACAACGCCAAATCAGAACGAGGATCAACACCTATTACCGCAGCTTCCAATTCACGACGATCACTAAGACGCACAATAATTTCATCCGCGCCTTTAATAACATGGTGGTTTGTCAGTAGATAACCATCCGCCGAAATAAGAAACCCTGAGCCTAGCGAATGACGCTCACCACCTCGGGGCTGCCCAGGCATACCAAAGAAATGTTTAAATATATCAGGCAATTCATCCATACCCGGACCTAGGTCTGGCATTTGTTGATAAAACTTATTGGTTTTTACTTTCTGACTCGTGCTGATATTTACAACTGCACTCGCATTTTCTTCAACAAGCTCGGTGAAATCGGGTAACGCTCGAGCAATACTCTGACTTACTACGAAAAAGTTAACTGAGATTACTGTCACTAACGCAATAAAAGATTTGGTTAGAGATATTTTTTGCATTATTCAAGCTCCTGCTTTTATTTTTTCTGTCAATGGAATTGACTCCAATAAAACTGGAAAGTTCGACCAAGTAACAGGGATATAAGTTAAGAAATATTAACGGGGTATTCCGAATAATCTAGACCATTAGAGACACGGCGTAAAACAACGGGCTGATATCGACTATCATTTTTGATTGCCCTGCCATGCCAAAAGACCACAGCCAATCCCAAACCAAAACCAACAAAACCAGACAAAATGGTTAATGGCTCTGAAGACTCAAAATACTGAAACACACCTGCAACTATCAACATACCTAACAGTGGAAAAAGATAGACCAACAAAGCACCTTTCAACACAACATCTTCGGGAACCCCAATGACAACGTGCTCACCAATCTTATAATTTTGCTCTGCTACAGCACGAATAGAGCCGATCCGTCCCTGAAAAAATTTAGCCAACACCCCCTGACCACAACCCTTCTCAACAGCACAACTGCCACATGCAGATTGTGGCGAGGTCTCCACCCATACAGCATCATTCTCAACGGCAACTACCAAAGCATGCTCTTCAATCATTTAAAAATACCAATAAATCAAATGTGCAACTAAAACTATTTTTCAAAAATAACCGAATCTGCAATTTTTGTCGCTGTTAAAGCAGGAATTTCTCCAACAACCGTCACCATGTACACCCCTTTCCCTATCTTTACATCTCGACTAACAGCGACCGTAGCACCATGAAAGGAAGTAGCTGCATCATGCGGGGAATCTGTCACACCTTCGATAAACACTGAAAACACCGACAATCCATCCGTGTACATCAAGGTATTCATCGGTAACTGAACTTGGCTACCTCTCCTTATATCCTGAGCAGCCATCACGAAACCATTAGGTAGCCAGCTTATCCCCCAATGTCCAGATGTCGTATCTTCCTGACTCTCGTTCGGAAATACTTGGTGGTGAGCAACTATATGTCCCTCACTAGAAGGCTGCAATAAAGCAGGGGCAATGACACCTCCGACATCAACCTGTGTAAACTGAAAACCTTCAAGCACTTGATTAACATTGTTCAATAGGTGCGATTTCAATAACAAGCCCGTTTCTTTGTCAAACCACACACGATATCCATAACGATAGTTATCTTTTGGTTTAAGAAATATCTCCACCACATCTCTACCAGCAACTCGACTCTGTCCCATCACCACACGAAGCTGATAACTTTGCTCAATTTTCTCATTGCTACCACCAAATGCTTTTGCAAAAAGACCTGATGGAATACTGTGATCTAATCTCACCATTTGATCACCCGGATGTACGCAAGTGATTTCATGCCCCCTACGCACTATCTCCCGCAACTCTTGATCAAGATGTATAAGCTTCTCGTTTTCAATCCCATTTATGTTGGCATGAAGAACACGCAGGGTATTAATCTGCTCACCTTGACGGTATATAAAAACACCATCGTAATTTAATTCCTTAAATGCATGAGACCCTCGATCCAACCATTCACGAGCTGTTAATGCATCTGCACTAACAAAGGCACTCAGCAAGGAACAAAATAATAAAAAACAAACAGGAAACAATCGCATTATTTAGTATCCATTCTTACCCGAACATCCTGAATTCTGTCATATTCACCCGCAGAGGCTAATCGCGCAAATGGCATCATACCTCGACCACTGTTAAGAGATGCATGCTCCGCATGCTGCGCCAAATAACGCTGCACCCTAACCTGAGCCTGCAAAGATAAAGCACTTGAACCCACTGATTTGGATATTTTATTCTGGGCAGGGCTTGCGTTATTTGCTAAAGCGACTAATTCCGCTCCAACAACAGACGCACCTATATGATGGCCAGCTGTTTGACTCGCCAAAGGTGCTGTTAACGGCGCTTGTGACGTCGAAGGCTGATTATAAAATTGCACGCCCAGAATAACGGCAAATGCAACAGATGCAGCGACCGCAACGCCACTTAAAGGGCGCATTAAATGGGCCAACATACCCTTTGAACCAGCCTTATGTACATGCTCTTGCTCCAGGGCTACCTTCACTTGGTCAGCTAGCCTATTATCGAAGCCAGAGGCGCGTTCTCTACGCAACACTGCACTCACAGAGTGATACCTTGACCAGGTATCACGTATTTCCCCACTTTGTTCAGTATTTTTTAATACTTGATGAAGTTCGAACTCAGATACTTCGCCATCCATCATGGCAGAAAGGGTTTCTCGTTCTTTATCGTTCATCGCAACACCTCTAACAAATCACACTAAAACTAATTACACATTCCATACCACTTACTGACATCACTATGACCGGCCAAGCATCGGCTTAATTCGACTATCTATAGCTTCTCGAGCCCGGAAAATTCTTGACCTCACCGTACCCACCGGACATTTCATAATCTCTGCAATATCCTCATAGCTAAGACCATCAAATTCACGCAAAGTTACCGCAGTACGTAGATCCACCGGTAGCTCCTCGATAGCAGCAAACACTTCTTTTTCTAATTCATCGCGATACAACTTCGTCTCTGGCGTTTCATTTTCTCTAAGCGCCAAACCTGAATCGAAATGCTCTGCATCCTCCAACTCTACATCACTGCCAGGCGGTCGGCGTCCCTTGCTCACTAGATGGTTTTTTGCCGTGTTAATAGCAATTCGATACATCCAGGTATAAAAAGCACTATCTCCCCGAAAGCGTGGTAAAGCCCTATACGCCTTTATAAACGCCTCTTGCGCCACATCATAGACCTCAGCATGGTCACGCACGTAGCGCGAGATAAGACCATGTATCTTATGCTGGTACTTCAACACCAACAGATCAAAGGCGCGCTTATCCCCACGCTGCACCCTTTCAACGAGCTGCTGATCCGATTCCTTCTCCGTCGACATACCTACACTCTACCGCTCTTGTCCGAATGCCACCGAATGCAACATAGTGCAGGGCCAACATACCGTATTGAATTGAATAGACCGCGCCCTTATAAAAAGGTTCTGCATATTATTGAAATAACCACTCCTGTAACCGCAAGAATAACCTGACATCATACGTAAACTCATTGATTTCACTAAAATACTCGCAAATTTGTCGAACATTGAAAGTGTAGAAGATTACGCAATTTTGTTTTCTGTGTCCTGCACGACTCGTATATACTAGCGCCATTTTCGCAAGCCACTTCTTATAGCCATGAGCACAAGCTTCTCTCACGATGTATTAGTCATAGGCAGCGGAGCCGCTGGACTCACTCTCGCTCTGAATTTACCAGAGCATATGCGTATTGCTGTGTTAAGCAAGGGAGACCTTAACCAAGGCTCCACCTTTTACGCTCAAGGTGGTGTTGCCGCTGTTATCGACGAAGAAGATACCGTTGATTCCCATGTAGCTGACACGCTGACAGCAGGTGCAGGCCTATGCGATGAAGCCGCTGTCCGCTTCACCGTGACCCACAGCAAAGAGAGCATTGATTGGTTAGTGGAGCAAGGCGTTCCCTTCGATATGGAGCCTACAACCAGTGACCGCAGCAACTCCAAAAAAACCTTCCACCTAACCAAAGAAGGTGGTCATAGTCACCGCCGAATCATCCATGCTGCGGATGCCACTGGACGTGCTATTTTCAACACCTTATGCCAACGCACCAACGAAAAAAGCAACATAGAGCTGTTTGAGCGCCGGGTGGTCGTGGATCTTATTACTCGCAACAAATTGGGCGAGCCCAACAACCAATGCGTTGGGGCCTATGTACTCAACCGGGCCACAGATCATGTAGAAACATTTTCCGCACCATTTGTGGTATTAGCCACTGGTGGCGCCAGCAAGGCCTACCTCTATACCAGCAACCCAGACGGCGCCTCTGGCGACGGCATAGCCATGGCTTGGCGAGCAGGTTGTCGGGTGGCAAATATGGAATTTAATCAGTTTCATCCCACCTGTTTATTCCACCCACATTCAAAATCATTTTTGATCACAGAAGCCTTGAGGGGTGAAGGCGGTAAACTACTGCTACCTGATGGCCAACCCTTTATGCACAGATTTGACGAACGTGCAGAACTGGCTTCTCGGGACATAGTCGCCCGCGCCATCGATCATGAGATGAAACGACTCGGTTCAGACTGCGTCTATCTGGATATCAGCCACAGATCGGCAGAATTTATCACCCAGCACTTTCCAACCATTTATCAACGATGTTTAGAATTTGGCATCGATATGACCAAGGAACCAATCCCCGTGGTTCCAGCGGCACATTACACCTGCGGTGGAGTCATGATTGACCACAACGGCTGTACCGATATTCCAGGCCTATATGCCATTGGAGAAACGAGTTTTACGGGATTGCATGGCGCCAATCGCATGGCCAGTAATTCATTGCTGGAATGTATCGTTTATGGGCGGGCAGCAGCCAAGCACATCATTGAACACATTAAATCTCAGGCCCCTTTACCGAATATCCCCACTTGGGACGAAAGCAAAGTAACCGATTCCGATGAAGATGTAGTTATTTCCCATAACTGGGATGAGTTACGTCGCTTTATGTGGGATTACGTGGGTATCGTACGTACCAATAAGCGCCTACAAAGAGCAAAACACAGAATTGATTTGTTACAACAAGAAATCAGCGAGTATTACAGCAACCATAAAGTAACCAATGATTTGCTGGAACTGCGCAATCTCGCCGTAGTAGCTGAACTTATTATCGCTTCGGCAACACAAAGAACCGAAAGTCGAGGTTTACACTACACCCTGGATTACCCATCAATGCACGCGGTTGCCACTAATACGGTGCTTATCCCAACAAATTTGGTCCACCGAGATTTAATCTAACACGCAACCTTCTAAGCATCTCGGGATCAGCCGAGTCAGGAAATAGCACAACTTTTAACCTCCGATTACAGTTCACCCCCAAGAAGCTCCAATTTGCACCACCCGACTCAGAACAGCTCAACTCTGAGCTATCCAAGATGGTGAAATTCAACACTGAAAGCCGATAAGAAAAATAACTACCACTCTTTAAAACTGCTTCCACCGTTTTACCGCTTGCTAACGTCAGTAACCACTGATTCTCCCGCAACCAAAGACAGGTTACAGCTTCCCCCCAAAATCGCCGTGATTTTAATAAACCATAGGTCTGATAGGAGCCCCACCATAGCGTCAACAACAAGATAATCATCAATGCTTTGAAAGGCCATTCAAAGGAAAACTGAAAAACAGCTAAGGTCGCCACGCCAAACACAAACGCCATTACACACTTTAGGTGAAAGGATGGACGTAGCTTAATCTCAAGATGGCTGTACACGATTAAGAATCAGATCCACCATGTAAGCATGATCAGGGTTTTCCGGACGATTTTTTTGCATAAACCAATTAAAAAGATCCTGATCTTCACAGTCTAGAAGCCGCTGATATTTTTTCTGATCTTCTTCTGGCAGATCTCTATAAACCTCTTCTAAAAAAGGCAACAACAGTACATCCAACTCAAGCATGCCCCGGCGACTGTGCCACCACAAACGCTTATATTCAACTTCCGACATTTACAACCACCTTAATTTTGGAAGCCGGTATTATAACGCCAATAAAACACAGCCGATACTGGAGCAACTGAAAGGAAATACCAAGAACACAATCTCGTACATTTACTGACATTTGGTGCACTACACACTATTATCGCGCTACACAGCTAAACAGAGATGCAATTAATGGCCACAGCTTGGCAAGAATTCCTGACTCACGAAGGTGCGCACATAGACGAAGATGGTGCCCTATCACTACCTCAACAACTGTCTTCTGATGCCTATTTTGACAAAAACTGCATTACTGATCTGAGCTATCTAGGTCTATTGCAGATTTCAGGTCCAGATACGGACAAATTTCTTCAAGGGCAATTAACCTGCGACCTAAAAGCTATTACTCCTCAGCAATCAAAGCTAGGTGCTTGCTGCACCCCCAAGGGGCGCATGGTGACCAATTTCTCGGCAGTTCGCACCGATGAGCATCAAATTCAATTGGTGATGGCCAAAGAAATCGTAGCATCGACGCTACAACACTTAAGCAAGTACGCCGTTTTTTTTAAAGCGGAACTGAGTGATGCCAGTAACACCTGGATTCGTATGGTTATATCCGGCCCAGATACTCGTAGCACTCTAAGCTCACTATTTGCAGAATTACCAAAAAGCTGTGATCAAATTACCACTCATTCAGATGGGTTCATTATCCAAGTCGCTCCTACAGCCTCACTCAATGGCACTGAAGCTAGCACTGCTGAACGTTTTGAACTCTGGTTTAAGAGCCATAAAGAAGCAACAACCGCATGGCAAAAAATCCGTACTACTCATGAATTTGTCGATCATAAGGTCGGGCGTTTATTGGACATTGCCGCGGGTATCGGCCGAATAGAAACAAATACCCAAGAACTGTTTATCCCCCAGATGCTGAATCTACAGGCGATTAAGGGCGTTAGTTTTAATAAGGGTTGCTATACAGGACAAGAGATAGTGGCACGAATGCAATATCGTGGCACATTAAAGCGACGTATGTACCGCGCACAAGTGAAGACGGACACCCCTCCACTACCAGGAACTGAGTGCTTTGGAAGTGACAGGTCCAGCCAAATTGGTCACATAGTCAATGTCACCCCTCTGGATGAAGGTCGCTATGAGGTACTCGCGGTGTTAGAAAACAGAGCCGTGAAAAAAAACGATACCATGCTATTTCAACAGGATGGACCGCAACTCGAACTAGAAAATCTACCCTATACTATTGAATTAGAAAACACAGAAGATTAAGCCCTTCTAAATATTTCTCCTTCAAAACAATTGTGTCTGTAGATGCATGATAAGGATCAGTTATGAGCGATGTGGTCGAAACCGTAAAAAACGACCTGGTTAGCGCCATTGAAAAAGATCAACTCATTTTACCCACTCTGCCCGAAGTAGCATTGCAAGTGAGAGAGGTTGCAGAGGACCCTAACTCTAGCGTCAACCAACTGGCCAAAGTTATTGGTAATGATGCAGCTCTCACTGCCAGAGTCATTAAAGTGTGCAACAGCCCATTAATGCGAGGCTCCCGAGAAGTTCACGACCTTGGTATGGCCATCAATCGCCTGGGTATAAACTATTCTGCAAACCTGGCTACAGGCCTAGCGATGGAGCAGATGTTCCAAGCTACTTCTGATGTAATTGACTCAAAAATGCGCGAAGTATGGTCACGCAGTACCGAAATTGCTGGCATTTGCCATGTATTGGCGAAGCATTACACACGCCTTCAACCTGACCAAGCAACCCTTGCAGGACTAACACACCAAATTGGCATACTACCCATTCTTTCCTACGCGGAGGAACACAGCAACCTGCTATCTTCCAGCATCACGCTAGAAGCCGTCATCGATGAGTTGCACCCGATCATTGGTGAGATGATTCTGAAGTCTTGGGATTTCCCTGCCGGCCTGCTAACAGTACCGAAACAATACCTGGAATTTGATCGACAAGCAGACCAAGCGGATTTCACCGATCTAGTTACCGTCGCCACACTACAAAGTTATGCCGGTAGCGATCATCCACTGGGGCAGGTTAATTGGCATGATGTTACCGCCTTTGCTCGTGTCGGCTTAGACCCTGAAATGGATGAACAAGAAGGAGAAGATCTCAGTGAACAGATGGCTGCAGCGGCAAGCCTTCTGAATCAGTAACCCACTGTAATCATAACGGCTTATGTTTTACTAAATAGGGGGCAGATAGCCCCCTATTTAGTAACTACTTAGTAACTACTTTACTAACTACACGAAGTAATAAGAACTGTAGCTACAATGGCAGTAATGGAAATATATCAATGAGCATTTCTAGGGCCATACAGCTTTTCCTACTGACCCTCAACTTAACGCTATTCACCCTTGTAGGCAGTGCCCTCACAGCCAACACAAGTAACGCCGCCATCCCGACACCTCCTGTCCAATTAGGCACACATCACCAAGAAGATGATCTAGCGCCTCATGTAAGTTATTTTGAAGATTCTGAGGACAGCTACACTTTCGAACAAATTCAAAAAAATACCAGCTGGCAATCAGTAACTCAGCCTGCATTCAATCAAGGATATTCCACATCCACCTACTGGTTAAAATTCTCTGTAGTTGATGGTTATTTGCAAGACCAACCTGAACAACTGTATTTACAGATAGCCTATCCCATGCTTGATGAACTGGAAGTTTTTGAACTATCCAATCTTCGGCCATTAAAATCCAATAAAATGGGAGACAGCCTTCCTTTCGCCGCAAGAGAAATACAGCATAGAGATTTCATTTACTCTTTTCAGCTTGCACCGAATGAAGAAAAAGAGTTTTACCTAAAGGTACGCTCAAACGGTGCACTACAAATCCCACTCAACATATGGAACTCAAAAACCTTTATTGAAAATGAAAACAATATTAAATACGGGTATGGCCTTTACTACGGTGCCATGCTCATCATGGTGTTTTATAACTTATTCCTATTTGTCTCCATTCGCCACTCCAGCTACCTCTTTTATATAGGTTACATTTGCTCCTTTTTAGCACTACAGCTAGCCACAAGCGGCATTGGTTACCAATATATTTGGCCGACATTATCCGGGTTTGAACAGATTTCATCTCAAGTCACTGTCGCACTTACCAGTATATTTGGCATCCAGTTCACCCGATATTTTCTCTCCATTAAAGCTCTTCACCCTAGATTAGATAAAGCATTAGTAGCCACATTAACATTATCATTTTTGTTACTAGCCTTAACACCATTTTGTCCCGTTTCGGTTCTCTCGATTTTATCATTCATCGTTTCAATCCTGTTCTTATCCCTGATCTTGTTCGCCGCTTTCTATGTGTTTTTAAAGGGACATCGACAAGCACGATTCTTTCTGGCTGGCTGGGTATTTTTCCTGGTAGGCGGATCAATTACCGTTCTTATGATGATGGGATTACTACCCGTCAACACCTTTACACTTCATGCCAGTAAATATGGATCAGTATTAGAAGTCATTCTACTTTCCCTAGCATTAGCAGATAGAATTAACCTACTGCAGCTTGAAAAGCGTAATATTCAATATGAAGCAAAACTACAGCTGGAACTAAAAAATAGAGAATTAGCAGACAGCAACAAACTTAAAGATCAATTTCTTGCCACCATAAGCCACGAACTCCGAACGCCCATGAATGGAGTTGTTGGTGTCCTGGAATTGCTCAATCACTCCAACCCTTCAGAATATGAACAAGATAAACTTGCCATGGGTTTAACCTCCGCACAGGAAATGATGCTACTGGTTAATAACATCCTTAGTCTGTCAGAACTGGAGGCACGCACCCTTAAACTAAAACCACAAAACTTTTCACTACAAAAACTAGGCAACCACATAGAATCAAACTGGCAAAAAGCAGCCAAACAAAAAAACCTAAGCTTAAACATCACTATTCAGCCAGATATCCCGCAACAAATTCGCATCGATATAAACTGCTTACAACAAGTCATCGATCATCTAATAAGTAATGCATTAAAGTTTACCGCTAGCGGACAGATTAACTGTAGTATTCATTTATATTTTCAAAACAATGAGCAAGCTGAAATAACAATAGAAGTTACCGATACAGGTCCGGGCATTGAAGACGCAGCATTGGCCTTTCTACTACAGCCATTTACCCAGGCTGACGGTTCCTTCCAGCGCAAACATGGTGGTATTGGCATTGGCCTAGCAATCTGCAAACGCATCACTCACTTAATGTCTGGCACATTAACCCATAAACCTAACCCTGAAGGCGGCTGTATATTTACCGTCACCGTGCCAACTCAGCTAACAAATGAATTAACTACCGTAGAAACGTCATTCATTGATCCAACGGCGGAGCAAGAACTCACACTAAATCAACCCCATAAAATTTTGGTTGTTGAAGATAATATAGTAAACCAAAAAGTGGCTTGTGCCATTTTAAAGAAACTAGGGTACGAGTCTGTGGCTACAGTTAACGGGCAAGAGGCGTTAGACTTCACCAAAAACAATCAGGATATTGATCTAATACTGATGGATTGTCAGATGCCGGTAATGGATGGCTTTACAGCAACAGAAGAAATTCGAAAACTAAACTCGCCAAAAAGTGATATTCCAATTATTGCGGTTACTGCTAACGCTATGAGCATTGACAGAGAGCGCTGCCTTAATGCTGGCATGAATGATTATCTAAGTAAGCCAATTCATTTCGACGAACTTCGTGTTGTCTTATTGAATTGGCTACCCCATAAAAAAGCTAATTAAACTCAGATGCCATTAAATTAACTATCACCAAACATTTTATAAATACTGGAAAAATCCAGCTTACCATTCCCGGCAATTGAATGCGTTTTGTAAAGGCTTCTCGCCAAAGACCCCATAGGTGTTGCACTTTGAGTAGATAATGCCGCCTCCAATGCTAGCCCTAAATCCTTCGCCATAAGGTCGACCATAAAGCCACCATCATATTCATTCGCGGCAGGAACATTATCCATAACACCAGGCACCGGGTTATAGAGCTGCAAAGACCAATTATTACCAGAGCTTTGTTTCATTATCTCCGACAACACCTTCGGATCTAATCCATCATTGATACCCAACTGCAGTGTTTCCGCAGTACCTATCATATGAATCGCCAACAACATATTGTTGCAAATTTTTGCTACTTGCCCCGCCCCGTTATCACCGGCATGAAAAACATTCTTACCCATGACCGATAAATAAGTCTGAGCTTGTTCTAGGGCAGCAGCTTCTCCTCCCACCATAAACGTAAGGGTTCCTGCCACTGCACCAGCGGTGCCACCAGATACCGGAGCATCAATTAGAGCAATGTTCTTTTCCTTCGCGGCTGCCGCAACCTTTTTGGCCATATCAGGCGCAATAGTGGAACACTCAATCACTAAAGTGCTTGATGGAATAACATCAAGTAGGGCGGTCTCCGTAACATACAAGGATTCCACATGAGGGCTTGAAGGCAACATAGTTATAAGCACATCAACAGATTCGCTAAAAATATGAGCTGCACTATCCATGGGCTGAGCACCTTCAGCCGCCAGTTTTTCAACCGATGCAGTCATAATGTCGAACACCCGTAAATCATGCCCCGCAGCCAACAAATTACTCGCCATGGGCGCACCCATATGACCAAGCCCAATAAAACCGACCGTCGCCATAAAACCTCCTAGTTAGAATTATTTTCTAAACGAACATAATTAAATAGTCGTTTCAGGATACCTATAGATTGTCCAAGGGGTTTTCACCAACCCAAGGCGCAGCTAAAAACTCATTGAGCCAGCTTTCATCCATGACAGAGACATTTTCATGCTGCCACTTAGGTTGCATATCTTTTTCGATAAGCAGCGCTCGAACTCCCTCAGCAAATTCAGGATGTAACGCACACTGCATCGAAATAATAAGCTCCTGCTGAAACACTTCTTTTAATGACAAGAACTTTCCTTCGGTTATTTGCCAATAGACCAAAGCAGCTGTGGTTGGGCAGCCATTCAGCAAAGATGCTTGGGCTTTTAACAACCATTTATCATCCGTATCCAATTCAGTAATAGCGCCAATCATTGACGGCAAATCAGGTTGATCCGTTACCGTATTGATGAGGTCATAATACTCCCTGACTTTCGATGCAGGCAGTAATGACTCACTGCTGACCTGTGCATCCGCCAATGCCTGAAAGATCAAACCGTGATATTCTGATTGCGCTACACCCCACGGTAAGTTTTCAAGCTCATTCATCACATTATGTTTTTGCTCTGATGCAATAAAGCGATCCGCCAATCCGGCAAATAATGCATCACTGGCATTAATAGACGCTCCCGTTAAGCCCAAAAACAAACCCACGTTGCCGGGCATACGATTTAAAAACCAGGTACCACCTACATCCGGGTACAGACCAATCGTAATTTCAGGCATAGCTAATCTTGATTTTTCGGTGACGATACGGAATGTTGCTCCTGCCATAAGCCCCATACCACCACCCATAACAATGCCATCACCCCAGCAGATAATAGGTTTAGTGTACTGATGAATTAAATAATCCAGCCGATACTCTGTTTCAAAGAATTCACGAGCGTAATCATTTTCTTTACTATCGGACGCAACCATCGAACGATAGAGCGCCTGAATATCACCCCCAGCACAAAGCCCCTTCTCACCAGCCCCATGCAGCCAAACACATACAACATCATCACGTGACTGCCAGGATATAAGCGCCTCAGTCATTTTGGCAATCATAGACACAGTCAGAGAATTAAGCGTCTTAGGCGAATTCAGTGTAATAACACCAATAACATGGCCGCTCTGGGTTGCTCTTTCTTCCAGTAATAAAATATTTTCACTATTAGGATTCATAACTTTTATTAACTCACTGTTACTTACTTTTTTGCCACTTATTCTTCCGCTGCTTTTTCTCAGCTATTTGTTTTTCCGCTACTTGTTTTTCCAGACGGGCTTTCGTTTTTCAAGAAAGGCGTTTACCCCTTCTTTTTGATCTTCGCTATTAAAAAGATCAACAAACAGTTCCCGCTCACGTGGCAAGGTCGCGCGAGGTGACCCTGAACGCGCCGCTTGAATAAGGGTTTTGCAATATTTCACACTGACAGGACTTTGATTAGCCGCACTTTGCGCTAAAGCTATCGCTTTTTCCTTAGCCGCTCCTGTAGCAACGACCTCTTCAACCAATCCTATTCGCAATGCCGTATCAGCATTCACGCGCTCACCACAAAGAATCATACGCTTCGCCCAACCCTCCCCAACTAACCAAGGAAGATTCTGGGTGCCGCCAGCACACGGCAGCAAACCTACCGTACCCTCTGGCAATGCCATCTTGGCTTGTTGTTCTGCAATACGAATATCACAGGCCAGCGCGAACTCTAGTCCGCCACCCATGGCATAGCCATTAATAGCCGCGATGGACACACCTCTAAACTCACTCAAGGTTTCAAAAGCCTCGCCAAAATAGCGCGCCATATCACCGGCATTACCTTTATCACCATCAGCGAAAAGCTTTAAATCTGCACCCGCCGAAAAGAATTTCTCACCCTGCCCAGTCACCACCAAGCTATAAATATCTTTATCGGCATTAAGCGCTTGTATCATACCTTTAAGCTGTGGAAGGCTCTCACTATCCCACGTATTTGCCGGTGGGTTATTAATCGTAATAACGGCCACATGATCCATCTTTTCAAGAATGAGTTTACTCATAACAATCCTTGCCTATTTCCAGGTAAATTATTTCAACATATATAATAAAGTTACATAAACTATCGAATCAGCTGCGCCGCATCATCCATTAATACACGTCTTGAGATAATGACCTTCATGATTTCATTGGTTCCCTCAAGTATCTGATGTACTCGGCTATCTCGAACATGACGCTCAAGAGGAAACTCACGCAAGTAGCCATAACCACCATGTAGCTGAAGCGCATCATTGCATATCGAAAAACCTACATCGGTAGCAAAACGCTTCGCCATCGCACAATATACCGTAGCCTCAGGGTGCGCGTTATCCAAACGAGAGGCCGCTAGATAAACCATTTGCCTAGCGGCAACCTGTTCGGTCACCATATCAGCCAGCTTAAACTGCAACGCCTGAAATTCAGCCAATTTTTTTCCAAACTGATGACGCTCTTGAAGATACTTTTGCGCTTCAGTAATTGCCGCTTGGGCAGTACCTAAAGAACAAGTCGCAATATTAATTCGTCCACCATCAAGCCCCTTCATGGCAATTTTAAAACCTTCACCTTCCGCACCAATTAAGTGTGACACTGGAATACGAACATTATCAAAATTAATCGCACGCGTTGCTTGGCAGTTCCATCCCATCTTTAATTCGTTTTTACCAAAACTCACACCTGTGGAATCTGCGGGAACTAGAAAACAAGAAACACCCTTGGCGCCAGGTGCACCCGTCCTCGCCATCACCACCAAAACATCCGTATCACCGGCACCGGAGATAAACATCTTACTGCCATTTATAACGTAACTATCACCATCACGCTCTGCTTTGCTTGTTAAGGACGCAGCATCGGAACCCGCATTAGGCTCAGTCAAACAATAGGACGCGAGTAGCTCTCCAGACACTAAATCTGGAACCCACTGATTACGCAAGCCTTCACTGGCAAAACTGGCAACCATCCAGGTCGCCATATTATGTATGGTGATATAAGCCGTGGTAGCGGTACAACCAGCGGCTAGCTCTTCCAGAATAACCACAGAATCTAAACGACTTAGACCCATACCACCCATATCTTCAGGTGTGTACAAACCACAAAAGCCCATATCAGCCGCTTTTTTAATTACCGCTTTGGGAAAGAAATGTTCCTCATCCCATTTAGCCGCATACGGTGCCAGCTCCTTTGCCGCAAACTGGCGTGCCGACTCTTGATAGGCTCGCTGGGTTTCTGATAACTCAAAATCCATAGTTATTCCTACTTCCTATATTTTAATCCCAATAAAGCTACTTCAAGCTAATCGTCATATTAGGACCATGCGCAGCATCGGTTTCAAACCAACGCGAAGTAATGGTCTTAGTTTCAGTATAGAAACGATAGGCTTGCTTACCATAGGCGTGCAAATCACCATAGAAAGAATTTTTCCAACCAGTGAAGGAGAAAAATGGTAGAGGCACCGGAATCGGCACATTAATACCAACCTGACCCACTTCAATTTCATGCTGGTATTTTCGTGCAGCGCCACCGGATGCAGTAAAGATCGAGGTACCATTACCACATGGATGCTCATTGATTAGCTCAATAGCATCTTCTAGGGTTTCTACTTCTATAGCGCAAAGTACTGGTCCAAATATTTCCTCCTTATAAATACTCATATCCTGAGTAACTTTTGTGAAAAGGGTTGGCCCCACCCAATTGCCATCAGGGAAGCCCTCCACTTTACAGTCGGAACCATCCAGCAAACATTCGGCGCCTTCTTTTTTACCCGCATCAATTAACGACAACACACGTTGTTTTGCTTGTGGATTAATTTGCGGCCCATAACCCGCATTTTCATCATTCCATGCACCCGGTTTAACTTTTGCTAATGCTTCTTTTAATTCAGGAATCCATTCTTTTGCTTCACCCACAAACAAAGCAACACTCAATGCCATACAACGCTGACCAGCAGCACCGACGGAAGACCCGACTAAATTATTAATAACCTGTTGTTTGCTGGCATCCGGCATAATCACCACATGATTTTTAGCACCACCAAATACCTGACATCGTTTTAAATTATCCGTTGCCGTGCGATACACATATTGCCCGACGGCTACAGAACCCACAAAGGAGATGGTTTTAATATCCTTATGAATTAATAAGGTATCAACTTGTTCTTTTTGTCCGTGAACCACTTGCAAAATACCTTTAGGAAAACCTGCTTCCATAAACAATTCCGCAATGCGCATCGGCGTCATCGGATCTTGCTCAGATGGTTTTAGAATAAAGCTGTTGCCACACACGATAGCCAGTGGAAACATCCAAAGTGGAATCATGGCCGGAAAGTTAAAGGGCGTGATCCCAGCACAAACGCCCAAGGGCTGAATCACACTGTGGGTATCCACACCTCGCGCTACATTCTCCATGGTTTCACCCATTAAATGGGTTGCCGCTGAACAAGCCTGCTCTGCCACTTCAATGCCACGCCAAACATCACCCTTAGCATCCGCAAAGGTTTTACCGGTTTCTGCACTCAAAATTTCTGCCAGCTCATCATGGTGCTGTTTTAACAGTTCTTGAAATTTGAACATAAACCGAACACGTTCAGACACTGGTACCTGTCGCCACTCTTTAAACGCTTCCTTAGCGGTGTCTATGGCGGTTTCCATTTCTGCTTGGGTCGTACAAGGAACCTTGGCCAGCACTTCCTGAGTCGCTGGATTAGTTACATCTATCCATTGCTCAGATTGGCTCTCACACAACTCGCCCGCGATTAACTGTTTAACCCTTAATGTTTCTGCTTGGCCACTCATTGCTAACTCCTAACTTATCCAACGCTGTTAAATATAGTGTGCAAACCGACAAATCGATGCTTATAAGAATGCTTGAATTAAGTATATGCCTATCAACTCCAAAATAGGATTGACTAAATTGCCTTATGGATGGACTATATTGCTCTATACAAACCACAAAAAGACAAACAGATAATATCTTATCTTGCTGTTTTATATAGATTATTATGACAATCGCTTCAGACTGGCCACTACCAGAAGAGGGAATTCGCTTTTTTGTTCCCAAAATAGTAACGGATGCCCTGGCTACAACCGCACAAACCAAGGACCTATATCCGCTTGCCCTGGGCTACTACCCCTGCGCCCATGGCCACCGTATGGTAAGAGCACAACATCACGATAATTTACTAATCGTTTGCACGCAGGGAAAAGGCCATCTCCACTGGCAGAACCAAGAATTCATCATTCAAAGCGGTGACCTCCTAGTACTCCCACGAAACTGCGCCCATGAATATTTTGCAGATAAAGAGCAACCATGGTCGATTTATTGGTGTCATTTTGCAGGACAACTTACCAACGACTATATTGATAATCTTATTCAAATCTCAGAGCCCCCTATTATTAGACTAGGGAGCAGCAATCTAGAAAGGAATACTCTAGCGAACAAAGCATTGAATCACAGCGTAAAAATACAGAATAGTTTCCAGGAGCTACTTGAGGTTAGAAAAACTGGCTACAACCTCGCCCACTTCATCCATAGCTCTAATCAACTAAAACACCTACTGTCATACATCTCTTTGTTACTACAAACAAAGAACAGCAATAACAGTGAAGATATAGCCTTTGACACCGCAATTGCGCACATGCACAAAAGCCTCAATAGCCATTTAGAACTGGAACAACTCGCAGAGCTATCAGGGTTATCAAAATATTATTTTTCGCGCCGATTCAAACAACTGATGGGATACGCCCCCATTCAGTATTTTATACACCTAAAAATGGAACACGCCTGCTACCTTCTAGACACTAAGAGCAATAGCATAGAAGAAATAGCCACTGAACTTGGTTATGACGATGCCTTTAATTTTTCACGCATATTTAAAAAAGTGATAGGACTTTCACC
>Ga0105348_1001110_pt1 | contig 18731 bp, 17 predicted proteins | sample EN8Hudsemesocosm_2_FD_83504 | JGI IMG/M metagenome (GOLD analysis project Ga0105348, IMG submission 83504) | Methane-oxidizing microbial communities from mesocosms in the Hudson Canyon - EN8C Hudson Canyon | ecosystem: Environmental > Aquatic > Marine > Cold seeps | place: Hudson Canyon... | reverse complement strand
CCGGCAGATTTAGCCGCATTTGTTCGCGCACTGTCGCACAGTCAAAATATTGAACAGCGCCAGATGCTGATTGAAGTCATTTTATTACACCCTAAGTCCACAAGTATTGAAGTGCTGGCCTCTATTGCCAGTCGTTGCTGGCAGGATCTAAATGGGGATCTATTATTAGCCTTCCTAAATGTCCTTGCTAATAATGAAAAAGGCCAAGGGGCATTCAATGCATTGGTTGCTGACTTAATGCCTCTACCGAATAAACGTGAACATATACTGCAAGCATTCCGCAGTGAAAAACGCAGTGAAGCTCTGATGGTAGCGATCGGTAACTTGATGAAAAGCGTTCAGCAAGCCAGCTAATAATGAATTCTAAATGCCCTTGTGGCTCACATAAAATGTATTCTGAATGCTGCTCACTCTTGCATAAAGGGCAAGCAGCGGCTAGCGCAGAAGCCTTGATGCGCTCTCGATTCAGTGCATTTGCTCTGCAGCTGAGTGATTATTTACTGTCTAGCTGGCACTCGACAACTCGTCCTGAGCAGATAGATCTCGATGCAGCCACTCATTGGAAGCGTCTTGAAATAATCAGCGCAGCGAATGATGAACAACAAGGAAGTGTTCATTTTAAAGCCTATTATCAAGAAAAAAATGAATGGCATTTATTAGAAGAAACTTCAAAGTTCCTCTTTGAAAATGGCCATTGGTTTTATCATAGCGGTAATTATCAACCACAGGTATTAACTCCCAGCCGAAATGATAGCTGCCCTTGCGGCAGTGGGAAAAAATATAAAAAGTGCTGCCTTTAAATAATTTATAAATTGAACTATCTGCCTAAGTGCATTCTAATCACTCTCAAAAAATGATTAGTGTAAGGCGTGAAATGATAAAGACTCAGCAAGAAGTTCAAGATTATTATGGGAAACAGCTTCAAACCAGCAGTGACTTAAAAACGAACGCCTGCTGCGACCCAGCTTTAATGCCCGAATACCTAAAGCCCATCCTAGCCAAAATCCATCCCGAAGTTGATAGCCGCTATTATGGTTGTGGTCTCGTGATTCCACCGTTATTAGAAGGCTTGAAAATATTAGATCTTGGCTCTGGTGCCGGACGAGATGTCTACTTATTATCAGCACTGGTCGGGAAATCAGGGCAAGTCGTAGGCATCGACATGACCTCAGAGCAGTTGGCCATCGCAAATGAATACAAGACATTTCATGCCGAACAGTTTCAATTCCCTGAGAGCAATGTCCAATTCATTCAAGGATATCTAGAAACCTTAGACGAACTAGGCTTAGAAGAAGCAAGCTTCGATATTATTGTCTCAAACTGCGTTTTAAACTTATCCACAGACAAGCTGGCCGTTCTAAAAAGTGCCTATAAACTATTGAAGCCAGGTGGTGAGTTTTACTTTTCTGACGTCTACGCAGATCGACGGATCCCTCAGCATTTACAAAATGACCCGGTATTATATGGAGAGTGCTTAAGCGGCGCCTTGTACTGGAATGATTTCCTTAACCTCAGCAAGCAAGCGGGCTTTTTAGATCCTCGTCTAGCAAGTGATCGCCCACTAACCATTGAAAATTCCAAGTTAGAAAGCAAAGTAAGCCCTATTAAGTTTTATTCTGCGACTTATCGCTTGTTTAAACTCGCTGAGCTCGAACCAGACTGTGAAGATTATGGCCAAGCAGTAAAGTATCTCGGGGGAATCCCAGAGCATGATGCGTTTTTCGACCTAGATGGACACCATAGATTCGAACAAGGCAAAATAGAAGCAGTGTGCGGCAATACCCTTAGAATGTTACAAAACACTCGCTTTGAGCCTTACTTTGAGTTCTACGGTAACTGGCAGCAACACTTTGGTTTATTTGAAGGCTGCGGCAAACAAATTCCCTTTCAGCAGCAATCAACGGATGCTCCTTGCTGCTGATTTTTCCCTTGATATGCAATTACAAAAGAGACTAGCTAAAAACGGGCTAGTCTTGCTGCATACCCCGCTTAATCATCGCCATCGTCATCATTACTGAACCTAATACCGACATAAGCAGCATCAAATTCACAAACAGAGTATGTCGAGCGTAATAAGGCGTCTCAATATTCTGCACACCTTGCACACATTTTTCTAAAGCAAAATCATAGCTCAGACCTTGGTCAGCACACTCAGTGACTATTGAAAGCTCCCAACCATATAAGCTTAATAATAGGATCACTGGCAGTGAAAAAACGATTGAACCCCAACGCATCATACTTTTTTACCCCTTTTCTCGCACTTTAACTTGACATTATGCGCTAATCTTTTCATCTTATGCTATCTCCAATGTGCGTTTTACAATAACAAACAGGCACTTATAGCTATATGAAGCAAATATTTATCGCAGCGGCACTCATTCTTAGCATGAATGCTCAAGCCGCTACAGAAGACCTTGATGGATTGCTCAAGAAGATCGAAGCAGACATCGGTGCACAACGCCTAGCAAAGCCAGCTGGCAATAATGCACTTGAACGCATTGACGCTTTTAGAGCACAAGCACCTTTCGATTACAGAATCACGCCACTGATCTTCAAGTTCGGCGAATCCTACGTGTCTTTAGCGAATAAAGCCATCGCGAAGAAGAAATACAGCCAAGCTCAAGGTTATCTTGATGTTGCATGGCAAGTAGCTTCATTGACTCCAGGACTCGAAGCGACTCAAGAGAAAAATGACAAGCTCAGTGGTGGCAAATCTAGCCCTAAAAAAGCGACAAAGAAAGGGCCCACAGCTGCTGAACTTAAAAAACAAAAAGCACTAGCAGCCGCAGCTATTGCTGAGAAGAAACGCTTAGATGCAGAGCGTAAGAAAAAAGCGAGCTCAAACAAGCAAGCTAAAGCTGCTGCTGCCAAAAAAGCCGCCGCAGATAAAAAAGCGAAACAAGAAGCTGAGCGTAAACGACGAGTAGCAAATGAAAAGCTGCTTAAGAAAAAAGCTCAAGCCGCTAAAGATAAGTCCAAGCAGAATAAATTGCAGAAACAGCTAGCCGCTGCTGAAGCTGAAAAGGCTCGTTTACAAGCTTTGGCTGAAAAGAATGCTAAGGACAAGTTAATCGCAAAATCGGCGCCAAAAGCTAAAAAAGAAAAAGTTGAGAAGGCAAGAGTAGAAACACCCATAAAACTCGGACAGGCGACTCCTATTCGTAAAGGTGTTGAAACTTCTTCAGCCATTGCAAGCTACCCGCTACCTCAGGATAAAATCTCGAATCGAGACCGAGGCATTAGCCAAGATTTGATTCCTGTTTGCAAAGCAATCATTGATAACGATGCTTCCATCGTATTACACGCGGCAAGCAAAGCTGACTATCGCTGGCTTACAGTGCGTCTAACGCTGTGTACGCGCCGTTTAGACCCTGGCTTCCGCTTACGCCATAGTCATGCTGTAGAGGAGTCTAGTGAGCCATTTATGTCTCTACACCCTGCTCGTAGCACTGCATTGCTGGGTAATTTTTAAATCAATGTCTTTCGTACTGGATTTTCCTTCCGGAATAATCCAGTACGAAAAGTTCAATCTTGATAATCTGAAAACATCCCCATCAAAGCTTCTTTCTCATCGCCACTAACCGCTGCATGCTCTTCTGGTTCTGTACCCGCAAAGCAAATTTGATTTCTACCTGCTGTTTTCGCTTCGTACAAACGACTATCTGCCGCTTCAATTAAGTCTGAAGACGTTCCTGATTCATGAGATAAGCGAACTGACAAACCGATACTCGCAGTCACCTTTAAAATCTTATCCCCTACTGCAGTTTCGCTCTCTTCAATTTGTTGGCGTAAACGCTCTGCAACCTGACTGGCTAGTAACAAACTCGTGGAGGGTAAAATCACAACAAATTCTTCACCGCCATACCGACACTGGATATCCAGTTGACGAGTGACCTGCTTGATCAAATGGGCAGTCAGTTTTAGTACCTGATTACCCACTTCATGGCCCCAGACATCATTCACATTCTTAAAATGATCTAGGTCTATCATCATCAAGGAAGTTGCCATTGCGGTACGCTGTGTACGCTCAAGCTCAATATCGAGGGAGCTGCGGAAATGCCTGACATTAAATAGGCCAGTTAAAGGATCTGTTATTACCTGCTCTCTAAGAGACAGTAGTTCATCAGCCCATGGACTAAATAAACCACACTTTGGGCAATCAAACTGCCGAAGACTAAAGGTCTTTGCAGAGTTTGTGGCGGCGAAAGGAGGCGCTTTTTCTTGCGATCTAAAAACCATGTTTTCCAGCTCAAACTATTTTTATTTCAACATCATAAATAAGTTTAGTGGATTCTGAATAAAACAAAGGTCTTTTTGATCGCTTATTTGAAACGAGCTTTACTATGAACTTTACTATGAGCTTAAGATTTGCCCAATCCATGGTTTTTAATCGCCTGCTGCCAAGCGGTATCGGTCTTTAGCAAACTAAATACCTGATAATCAATCCATGAACCTTCAAATTCTAGGAAACTCAATAATTGACCATCGTGATTGAAGCCAAGTGCTTTCGCCAAATCGACTAGACTGTGATCGCTTTCAAGTAATAACCACTCGATACGGTGCAACGACAGATCTTCATAAGCTAAAGTAGCTACGGCATAAATCAACTCAGAGAGCACGGATTGAGTTTTATGATCACTAAACACATCAACTCGTAGCTGAGCACTGGCACTGACCCAATTGAATTTCTGAAAGCTTAAGCGAGCAACGACCTTGCCCGTCGACTTTTCTTCTACCAGCCAAAACGCAGCTTCTTTTGCTTCAAACTGCATTACCATACGGCGCGCTTCATCCATCGCCTGGGCTTCAACAACCATAGGGTTCTTAGGGTGGTTCTTTACAACTTCATTAGACCCTAATAAAGCATAGATGTTTGGGATGTCCTCTTCATGAGCAAAGCGTACATAATAGTGTTCGGTATTTAAATTCCAGTTCATGCTGACTCTCCTTCATGCGGTGTCTCTGAGACCGTTGTTAAGATTTGGTTAAATACTAAGATATCAGAGAATTCAGTTTGGCTGGTACGGCGAAAATCGCGAAGGTAGGCTTGTTGGGTAAAACCAACTTGCTCAATGACATTGATCACAGCCTCATCGCCTGTCGGTAAGCAATGGAAGGAAAAATTGCGTAGATGATATTTTTTAAGTAAGTAGTCCATACCTGCACGTAAAGCCTCAACTTGCTGCAGTTGAGTTATTTCAGGTAATACATCGAGACGCATCAAGGTTTTCAGCGACGTTGGCTGCCAGTCATACAGACTTAACATACCCAACATTTGACCATCCACTTCCATCGCCCACATTAGTCCACGCTGGGTTGCCGCCATTTGGACCGAGAGCGTAATCATGCGTTCGGCATGCTCTGTACTAGCCGTTGTGCTTTGGCCCGCTAAGGTTTGCTTTTGGTATAGCTTAACAATGGTATCGACGTCCGACTGATCTAACGGGCGTAATTGACCACCGTTAAAGTCAACATTAGCAACAAATTTCATGAAGGGAATACCTAGAATGTGCGATTTAAGGCGCACATTCTAGCATTGTGTATTACTGGCGTGAAATTGAATATTGTTAAGGAGTAGATTGACTGGCTGAATAAATAGTGACATCACTGCCATCCATTAAGTTTAACGCTGTTATGCCATTACCGATTGAAGCACCCTCTTCACAAGCAGGCAGGCAAACAAGGTCTTTAATTATCAGGTAATCTCCTTGTGATGAATCGATACTGATACTCAAAGCTTTTGTGTCATAACCGGAATATTGGGTGACTGCACCAGTATTTCGAATTACTTCTAAACCGATAGAGCCATCGACACTGGTATCATCGATACTTAATACGGCATTCTCTTTTTCAGTAAAACCGGCATCAATGCTGAAAAACTGCCAAATTTTATTCCCTTCCACAATGGAAGTAGCCGAATCTGCATCTAGAAAATAATCTGCAATATAATTTTCAGCCGCCAGTGCTTTTTTAAGCAATAAACTGTTCGCCGCCCGCACTTTTAAATAAACACTATTATTAATAGATCGCCAACTCGTTTCGCTACTAATGGAATCTGCAATATGATCTAGCTGCGCACTTTGATCCCAAGCCTGATCTACCTTGTCCCAACGTTTGAATCGGTGCCAATATTCAGTCTCTTGATTTTCTTCTCCAGCATTTTTGATCAGATAAAACATCACCTCAACCCAAACTGACTCATCATCCGTAATAATTTTTTGAAAGCCCTCAAAATGCTCTTCTGGTGCAGGAGCAGTTACTGTTTGCACAAAATTTTGCGCTGGCGATAATGTTTTAGTTCCTCTGTGATAACTATAAAAGCTATCTGATTCATTATCAGTGAAATAGATATAATCACCCTGTACGGAAAACCAATCCTCATCAGAGAAACTCGAAAAAGTATAAAGCGGCTCAGAGGGTAGCGTGAAACTATTTTGTTGTTTCACAAAATCAATCGTATCTGCCACATTAAGTAAATAAACTTTGTTACCCAAGCGTAATAACAGGCTGCCATCAGATTGCTGCTGAGCCTGCCAGGTATCCGTATTATTGTCGAATTGAAATAAAGTAGTCTTGCTGCATTTATCAGTTAGCTCAAAAGCTAATACAAGATTTCCCTCTTCAATGTGGCGCTTTAGATTACCTTGCCAATTACCTGCAGCATCATAGATAGCAATACTTTCTTCACTCGACGTGTCAGGCAACATGTTAAAATCAGCACTCTCACCGAGACTCAAATCAACTTTTATATTTATATCACAAGACGAAGTTCTTCCTGCTATATCGAGTTGAATCTCAAATTCTGCCATTCTTGAAAAAGTAGTATGACGCTGATTAATTTTGCAAACTTTGCGATTTGTTAAATCTAAATCAGAAACTGTATCTAACTGGCCTGTGGAAGGATTAGCAAAGATTAGCTTATCAGTTGCGAATAGAAAGCCTCTATCCTGTGATTGCCAATTGGACAATCCTGCTCCAGTAATAAAATGATAAGGTGTCTTTGCATGAAAGGGCGATAAATCATTCGAACCACTATCTAGCAATTTACTCGTTGCCCCATCATCGATTTTATAATTGAAAAGCTCATACTCAACAGTCTCAAAGAATAAATAATCTAATGAACTTGCAATAGGCATAACGGGTTTAGTAGGGCTATGTGCCAAAGCACATTCGACTTCAGGAAAGTCCTTCCTTGGGTCTACTGTTGGTTCTGGTACTGTTGGTTCTGGTACTGTTGGTTCTGGTACTGTTGGTTCTGGCTCTGTTGGTTCTGGCTCTGTTGAATCAGGATCCTTAGGTATGGGTGTAGATCCCAATTCATCAGCAGGTGTATTTCCCTGGCAAGCAGACAACAGGAAGATTAACGATAGTGATATTAAATGTAAGTGCATATTAACCTTGATTATTATTCTTCTGAGCACAAAAATACATGTTACCCCTTACAAATACATTAATCCGTAAAGAATCAGCAAAGAAGTATTGCTAGGGGTGTCATTTATACGTATTGAGCTGCGGCCCAGCCGCTTGCCCAGGCCCATTGAAAGTTGAACCCCCCTAGGTGGCCCGTAACATCCAATACTTCACCGATGAAATATAGGCCTTGCTGGTTTTTGGCCATCATCGTCTTAGAACTAACTTCATCAGTATCGATTCCGCCGAGTGTTACTTCCGCAGTGCGGTAACCCTCTGTACCAGAAGGTATTAATTGCCAGGAATTAAATTGAGCAGCTATAAAATCCATCTGCTCAGCATTCAGTTCCGCTAAAGTCTTCGGAATACCTTGCTTAAACAAATCAGCTAAAAAGAACTCAACCAGCTGCTCTGACATTTTTTGTGTCAGCCATTGAGCAATAAATTTTTTCAACGACAGCTTAGGTCGCTCATGTTGAGTTTCTCGCAGTACTTGCGCTAGATCGACATCCGGTAATAAATTAACGGTGACGGTATTACCTGCTTGCCAATAGGAGGATATTTGCAAAACTACAGGGCCGCTGACCCCCCTGTGCGTAAATAACATATTGCCACGGAAACTTTGTCCATTGCATTCCATAGTGACTTCACACGAACTGCCCGATAATGAAGTACAAACAGTTTTTAGTTGGTTCGTGATGGTAAAAGGAACCAAACCTGCACGCGTGGCGTAAGTTTTTAATTTAAACTGTTCCGCTATTTGATAGCCAAACCCCGTTGCTCCTAACGTTGGGATCGATAGTCCTCCCGTCGCAATAACTAGAGACTCACACTCATATTTGCATTGTGCGCCTTCTTTTGTTGTGTTTAATTGATACAGACTACTCTCAATCGCTGTATGATTTATGGCAGCATCCACTATTGAATCGATAGACGTACTAAGTTGAACCTTTACACCCGCTTGCTCGCATTCGTTTAGCAGCATTTCTAGAACATCACTTGATTTATTATCACAAAATAATTCCCCCAACTGCTTCTCGTGATAAGGAATTCCATGCTTATCCACAAGCCCAATAAAATCCCACTGGGTATATCGACTTAAGGCACTCTTACTAAAATGAGGGTTACGACAAAGATAGCGATCGGGTTCTACATAATAATTGGTAAAATTGCAGCGCCCACCACCTGACATGAGGATCTTTTTGCCTGCTTTGTTCGCATGATCCAATACTAGAACAGATCGGCCTCGCTGCCCTGCAATCGCTGCGCACATAAGACCTGCAGCACCAGCACCAATTATAATTACATCGTATTGCACAGGGTTCACCCTTTAGAATTTAAGCCCAGCTTTAGTCGTTGAAAAATAAAAGCTTCTTTATGAAATTGAATTATTTAAATTTTACAGAGGGTTAAGACTAATTATCTGCTAGCAGTCTTTTCACTGGACCAAAGGTCTTACGGTAGATTTCGCAAGGTCCTAATGTTTCCAACGCTTCAATATGCGCCTTAGTAGGATAGCCTTTATGTTTGGCTAGACCATAGCCAGGATATTGCTCATCTAAAGCAATCATCTCATGATCACGTTGCACCTTGGCTAGAATAGACGCCGCACTAATAGCTGCAACCAAGGCATCGCCTTTAACAATCGCGGCACCAGGCATATCCAATTCAGGCAAACGGTTACCATCGATAAGCGCATACTCAGGTAATTGTTTTAACCCATGAAGTTCAAGCCCACGAACAGCACGGGTCATCGCTAACATACGTGCCTGAAGAATATTGATACTATCAATTTCTTCTGCGCTCGCACGAGCAATGTAATAACTTAAGGCCTTTTCTTTAATTTCAGGAAACAAAGCTTCACGCTTTTTTTCACTCAACTTTTTAGAATCGTTTAACGCTGCAATTGGATTATCAGGATCTAATATCACCGCAGCTGCAACAACATCGCCACACAAAGGGCCCGCACCCGCTTCATCAACACCACAATAAATAATTCGCTGCTCGATTAGCTGGGCTTCGATCTCAGTTAATACATTAAACTTTTGTAATAAATCTGCGGTATCAACATCATTTTCAGACATTAGATTTCATCCGAGTTAGAAGGGGTTGTAGCAAAACTATTATCTTCTATATTGTCATTTAGCAGATTACACACGGCACTTGCAGCTTGCTCATTCGCGCCACGCTTAAGCTGTTTGTGGATAAATAAGAAAGTTTCTTGCAGCTGATGAATCAAATCTTCATCTTCAAGTCGCTCATTCAGTGCTGAAGCTAGATTTTCTGCAGTTGCTTGTTCTTGTAATATTTCAGGAACAACTTCACGTCCCGCCAGTAGATTTGGCAAAGAAATAAACTCTTGCTGTAATAATCGGCGCATAATTTTAAAAGTGATTGGCGATACAATGTAGCTAACAATCATTGGCTTTTTTAACAGCATCCCTTCAAGAGTTGCTGTACCAGATGCTAATAAAATAACATCAGCTGCCTGCATACAGGTTTTAGAATTACCATCAACCACATCAATTTTAACGCGGGGTTTCATTTCATCAATTAATTGATTGATTTGCTGCATACGCACGTTATTGGCAGCAGGTAATATAAACCGCACGTCAGGATTATGTTCAGCAACAAGCTCTGCTGCTTGAATGAATACGGGGCACAGTTTTTCAACTTCACTTCCACGACTACCCGGCATTAAGCACACAATTTTTTCGTTCTTTTCATAATCAAAAATCTGACGCGCATCATCAGTATGATTTTCAAAAGGAATGCTATCCGCAAGATTGTGGCCAACAAAACTCACAGGAACATCATGCTGTTGATAAAACTTAGCTTCAAATGGAAATAAGGTAAGCATTAAATCAACAGATTTCTTAATTTTGTGAATGCGCTTTGGTCGCCATGCCCAAACAGACGGACTCACATAATGAACTGTCTTGATGCCTGACTTTTTCAATTTGTATTCAAGCTGAGTATTGAACTCAGGGGCATCGATACCAATAAATACATCAGGAGGGTTTTTAAGCCAGTGCTTAAGTAGGTTTTTTCGTACTTTTAACAACTCAAATAATCGACCCAGTATTTCAACCAAGCCCATCACTGCTAAGCGTTCCATAGGAACAAAAGACTTAAAGCCCTCCGCCTCCATCAACGGTCCACCAATTCCTTCAAAAGTTACATCTGGGTATCGTTTTTTTAAGGCTTTCATCAAGCCGATACCCAACATGTCTCCGGAAGTTTCACCAACAACAATTGCAATGCGCATTAGCGAATAATACCGCGAGTCGCTTGTTCAATTGACTCTAATAACACTTTTACAGCATCATTTTCTTCAGCTAATACTTTAATTTCAACAATCGCTTCGTCTAGGGTTAATGCTTGACGATAAAGTGCTTTATAAGCCTTACGCAATAATTGTATGGATGCTTTCTCAAAACCGCGGCGCTTCAGCCCCTCAATATTAATACCATGAGGCTCAACCGGATAACCATTGCAAATAACATAAGCAGGGATATCTTTTAAGATAACCGAACCCGCTCCAGACATTGAATGGCTGCCAATTTTACAGAACTGATGTACTTGCGTTGCGCCACCTAAAATAACGTAATCACCAATATGTACGTGACCTGCTACGTTTGTATCATTCGCTAATATGCAATTATCACCTAACATGACATCGTGAGCGATGTGCACATTAACCATGAACAAGTTATTACTGCCGACCTGAGTCAAACTATTATCTTGGATTGTGCCACGGTGAAAAGTACAGGCTTCACGAATAATATTATTATCGCCAATAATAAGCTCGGTAGGCTCATCGGCATATTTTTTATCTTGGCACTCTTCGCCAATAGAAGAAAATTGAAAGATCTTATTATTCTTTCCAATTCTAGTCGGCCCTTTAATAATGACATGGGGGCCGATGACTGTTCCTTCGCCGATTTCTACACCGGGTCCAACCATGGACCACGGGCCAATTTCCACACCTTCAGCAATTATTGCACTTGGGTCGATTACGGCTCTAGGATCAATCATTTTAAATATCCTTCTCTGCACAGGTGATTTCAGCACAACAGACTACATCACCATCAACACGAGCACGGCAGGAGAACTTCCAGATTCCGCGCTTACTATTAACGTATTCTGCTTCTAAATTTAATTGGTCACCAGGGATCACTGGCTTTTTAAAACGTACATGGTCAGCACCGGCAAAATAATAGCTTGTTTTAGCCGTGCGCTTATCACCCAACATGTGTAAGCCTAATATTCCAGCAACTTGCGCCATCGACTCGACAATCAAGACACCTGGCATAATTGGATGTTGCGGAAAGTGACCGTTAAAAAATTCTTCATTGATCGTAACATTTTTTATTGCCTTAATACTTCCAGCATCTGGGCCTTCAATATCAATGCTATTCACACGATCAACCATTAAAAATGGGTAGCGGTGAGGGAGTAGCTCTTTAATACCTTGGATATCCAATACGGGCATCAGGATCACCTATTGATTTTTTTCTAATTTTTTTAATCGTCTAGCCATATCATCAAGCTGACGGAAACGAGTCGCGCTTTTTCGCCACTCACTCGCAGGCATCATTGCAGTTCCTGATGAAAACACACCAGATTCTTTGATCGATTTTGATACCAAAGTCATGCCTGTAATGTGCACTCCATCGGCGATATTCACATGTCCAACAACACCTACTCCACCGGCGAGAGTACAGTTTTGACCCAGTGTTGTACTGCCGGCAATTCCTGCAGTTCCTGCAATTGCACAGTTATCCCCAATCACCACGTTATGTGCAATCATAACTTGGTTATCAAGCTTCACTCCATTACCAATTTGAGTATTGCCTAAGGCACCACGATCAACCGTGGTATTTGCACCAATTTCGACTTGGTTGCCGACCCTTACGCCACCCAACTGGGCTATTTTCACCCATTGGCCAGCATCAGGAGCAAAACCAAAACCATCGGCCCCTAAAACACACCCTGAATGAAAGATACAATCATTACCGATAACAACATCGTGATAGATCACAACATTGGCGTGCAATATACATTGCTCACCAATAATAGAATGATCACTAATCACACTATTAGCGCCGATGCGTGTTCCAGAGCCTACATGCACATGCTCACCAATAACTACGTTAGCGGCTATCGATACATCCTCAGCGATGTCCGCGCTGGCGGCAATCGATGCTGAAGGGTGAATAAACGCTGCTTGTGTAGGCAGGTTATTAAAGAGTTGTGACAGCTTAGCAAAACCTACATAAGGATTGTTCATAACTAAAGCCGATACAGGACACTCATCTTGCATATCAGGATGAACAATCACTGCGGCAGCTTGAGTTGTTGCTAATTGTTTGCGATAACTCGGGTTTGCCAAAAAAGTAACTTTATCTGCACTGGCTAATTCCAAAGTCGAAATACCCGACACTAAAAGCTGATCATCATTGGCTACTAATTTAGTGACTAGAGTAGCGCCAATTTTTTCAGCAATGTCTGCTAAAGAGATAGATCGTTGTGTCATGGTATTTATTAGCCTTTAGTTTCTATTATTTAGCGTTTAACTGTTCAAGTAATAACTTAGTGATATCAGTACCTGGACCGTTATAAATAACCATCTCAGGACGTACAACTAGATCATATTTTTTCTCGTCAATAATGGCCTTCAACGCTTTTTGCATCTTTGGTTCCATTGCTTTTGCAAGCTGTTGTAATTCTTGCTGCTCAGCTTTCTGCATATTTTGACGGTGGAATTTGTAAGTTGTCGCTTTTTCTTCAAAGCTATTTTTAAGCTTGCGATGTTCATCTTCACTCATAACATCACCATCTTTAGCGATCTTATCTTGAATACCTTTAAGCTCAGTTTCTAGCTTTGTAATTGTATCGATATCACCTTGCTTAGCTGCGCGAAACTTTTCTACTGCGGCTTTAGCTTCATCTGATGCTAATACAGCACGCTGCATATCAACTACTGCAATTTTCATTTCTGCTTGAGCAAAACTCGCGGTCATGGCCAAAAGGGCTATTTGTAAAAAACGCATAATATTATCTTCCTAGTTATTATTACTGTGGTTTGTTCATAAATTGTTTGTGTTTAAAATTTGCTATTAAAATACTTGCCCAAGAGAAAATTCAAATCCTTCAGTGCGATCATCTTTTTCTTCATTTAATGGGAACGAATAAGTAAACGTTAATGGTCCAATGGCTGTTACCCAAGTAACACCAACACCTGTACTTAAACGTAATTTACTTAAATCAATACCTTCTTTGCAAAACGGATGTGTGGTGAAATTTGGGGCTTCACTATCACTGGGCTTATAACACTGATCGGTAAACACATTACCTGCATCCAAAAAGAAGACGCTACGTAATGAACTACGATCTTCAATGAACGGGAATGGGAAGATTAATTCAGTACTACCTTCCACCAATATATTGCCACCTAAAGCAGTCGCACTTTCAACATAAGCCGGGGCCTGCTCTATAGAACCATTAGAGGCTGTTGCGTATACCGGTGCATAGCCAGCAGAATTCACTGCACGGATGACATCACCATCAGCATTTTGATAATAAATGTTGGTCGGTGAACCATCTTCTATTATCGGACGGCCTAGATTATCCGTTTCAAATATTGGGTTACCACTGCTATCGGTTTCAACTAGATCTACTAGATTGTATTCAGGTAATCCTTGAGGCCCTAAAGAACTCGTACGGTAGCCTCGTACTGACCCTACACCACCTGCGCGGAAATTTTTAAAGAAAGGTAATTGATCTAAATCGCCAAAACCATTGCCATAACCCAGCTCAGTACGGAAGCGAATAGACCAATCTAGATCTAAAGGAATGTAATAATCTGCTTTATATCCCAACTTATAATAGGTCAAGTCACTGCCAGGGATCGCAAGGTCAAACGATAGACTCTGTTGAGCCCCTGCCGTTGGAAATAGACCTCTGTTCAAATTCGACCATTTCCAACTTGAACCCAATGAATACTCGCGGAAGCGATCACCTTGCTCTTCGATAAAACTGGATATTTCCGCAGGAACAGTCGTGCCTTCAAACATATCTGTTTGAGAAGCGCCTAAAGTAAATGATAAACGCTCACGATTACTAATGGGGTAACCAAAAGTGACATTACCGCCTAACGTATTACTTTGGTAATCGCTGGTAAATGATTGATTAGAAAAATCAGTTTTTCGATAGAAGAAGTTGAAACCACGGCTCACACCATCAATCGTGTAATAAGGATCATGGAACGAGAAGTTATATGATTGTACCGTACTATTTTTTTGCAGCGCTAAAGACATACGGTTACCCGTACCTAAAAAGTTGTTTTGGCTAATACTGGTACCAACAATAAAACCACTGCCACCGGCATAACCCACGTTAAAGTTCAAACTACCACTGAGTTGCTCTTCAACACTGTAATTCACGTCAATTAAATCATCTGCTCCGGCCACTGCTGGAGTCTCAACATTGACCCCCTTGAAGAAGCCCAGCTGATTCAAACGTTTTTTACCGGCTTCAATTTTTGCCGTCGACGCCCAACCACCTTCCATTTGCAACATTTCACGACGCAGTACTTCATCTAAAGTACTTTCGTTGCCAGCAAAGTTGATACGTCGAACGTAAGTTCGTTTGCCTGGTTCAACAAAGAAAGTGATATCCACTTCTTTTGTTTCATCATCAATTTTTGGAATGCCATCAACCTTAGCGAAGGTATAGCCGTCGTTACCCAAACGTTTAATCATTAAATCACTACTCAACGTCACTTTCTGACGAGAGAAAACATCTTCTTCTTTAATAATGAAAAAACGTTCTAATTCTTCTTCAGGTAGTACGAGATCACCCGCTAATTTTAGCTCTCGAACATTGTAAATATCACCTTCAGTCACATTGATTGTAATGTAGACACCTTTTTTATTCGGAGATACTGATACTTGAGTTGATTCAATGTTAAATCGGATATAACCGCGGTTCAGGTAATAAGAGCGCAGTGTTTCTAAATCCCCAGAAAGTTTTTCTCGTGCGTACTTATCATCACTGGCATACCAAGACCAAAAGTTACTCGTTTGCAGTTCGAAGGTTTTAAGCAACTCTTCATCGCTAAATACTGAGTTACCGATGATATTAACGTGCTGAATCGACGCGACGGTGCCTTCATCAACCTGAATCACTAAGCCAACGCGGTTTCGTGGCAATGCGGTTACTTCGGTTTTAATATTGGCATCGTAACGGCCTTGAGCAACATACTGACGTTCTAATTCCAGAGAAATTCGCTCTAACGTTGAACGCTTAAATACTAAGCCTTCAGCTAAACCTGACTGCTTTAAGCCATCTTTAAGAGCATCACTGGTTATCGCCTGGTTACCTTTTATTTCTAATTGGGTAATCGTTGGCAGTTCAACAACACTAACAATTAAAATGTCACCATCGCGCTGCAATGAAATGTCATTAAAGAGTGCCGTCTTAAATAACCGCTTTGACGCCGTTGTTAAACGCTGGCTATCGACACTATCACCGACATTAATCGAAAAGGCTTCAAATACCGTTCCGGCTGAAATACGCTGCAAACCTTCAACGCGAATATCACTCACGACAAAAGACTCTGCAGCCGCTAAATGACTAAATGCTGCCAAAATACATGCTAAAAACAAAACTCGCATATGCGATTCAATTCCAAAATTAGGCCACTAAAAATAACTATCTGTGTGCAACAGAATTATAAGCGACTGATGTCATTATAAAAAGCGATAACCATGAGACTCATCAACAGTGCCATGCCAACTTGTACAGCCATTATCTGAGTACGCTCGGATAATGCCTTACCTCGAATTGCTTCGATACCATAAAATAGAATATGACCACCATCCAACACTGGAATGGGTAGTAGGTTTAACACACCGAGTGAAACACTCAATAACGCTAAAAATCCAATAAAGGCCTGTAAACCGTTACTCACTGAAGAGTCCGCTACTTTAGCAATCGTAATCGGTCCACTCAAGTTCTTCACCGAAAGATCACCCAAAATCATCTTCCAAAGGGACTCTAAAGTGAAAACAATCAATTGTTTCGTTTTAATTGTGGCCTGAACTACTGAATCTATAGGGCCTAGCTTTGTTTCAGCAATCCAATCACTGGGGATAGCAGGGATAACAGAAGGCTCTAATCCGGCACCTACATAACCAATACTTTTTTCATCTTCGATCTTTTTAGCGGCTGGCACTAACCGAATGGCGATTTCGCTGCCATCTCGCTCAACCATTAAATCCAAAATATTTTCAGGGTTCTCACGCACAATGGCGACCCATTCACGCCAATCGCCGATCGCCGTAAATGTTTCACCGCTCAGAATTGTAAGAACCTTATCCCCAGCCATAAGCCCAGCGTCAGCAGCAGCGCCACCCTCAACTACCTGCCCAATGACAGCGTCAATGGGCAATTGTCTTGGCTGTAGGCCCAAAGCTTTCATTGGATCAGGAGCTTCTTGATCACTTAACCAGCGATTAAGAGGAAATATTATATTGCGTCTAACTTGCTCACTATCTTCTACGGTTAACGGTAAATGCCCCGTTTCGCCAATGTACGAGATTAACTGCCAAGATACTTCTTGATAACTATCAACGGCAACATCAGCAATAGACACAATGCGATCACCGCTCTGCAGCCCTTGTTCATAAGCAGGTGTTTCTATTTCGACTTGACCTAATACAGGCACTAAGCCAGAAATGCCCATCATGAAAAGAGACCAATAAGCCAGAATTGCAAAAATAAAATTGGCTATCGGCCCCGCACTGGCAATGGCAATTCGCTGCCAAACAGTCTTCTGATTAAAGGCTAAATGAAGCTCTTCAGGCTTTACCTCACCTTCACGCTGGTCGAGCATTTTTACGTAGCCCCCAAGCGGAATGGGCGCTATTGAAAATTCTGTACCTAGTTTATCGGTATACGACCATAAAGGTTTACCAAATCCCACAGAGAATCGAAGAACCTTAACCCCGCAGCGGCGTGCTACCCAGAAGTGTCCGAACTCGTGGATCACAACAAGAATACTTATGGCTAAAATAAAAGATAATATGGTGCTCATAATCGTAGTTTCTAGCGGTCCAGTAGGTAAGAAGGTAATAATGAGTTGGCCAACTCTCTTGCCCAGCTATCGGCGGCCAATACATCTTCTAAACAGGTTATATCTTGTTCAGGGCAAGCCTGAATAACTTTTTCAATTAACTCTGGGATAGCCAAAAAGCTAATTTGTTCCGCTAAAAATGCACCAACAGCAATTTCATTTGCCGCATTTAATACCGCAGGGAAAATCCCACCACGCTCAAAAGCGTCTTTTGCAAGATTCAGACAAGGAAAGGTTTCATAATCAGGCTCGGAAAAATCTAAACGGGCGATTTCAAACAAATCTAGATGCTTGACCCCAGCATCAATTCTTTCTGGCCACGCCATTCCGTACGCAATTGGCGTACGCATATCCGGCTGCCCTAACTCAGCAATCACAGAGCCATCGCTGTACTGCACCATAGAATGAATAACACTCTGCGGATGAACAACTATCTGCACTTGATCTGCTCGGCAATTAAATAAGAAGCAAGCCTCAATGAGTTCCAAGCCTTTATTCATTAGCGTGGCCGAATCTACTGATATCTTTGCCCCCATAGACCAATTAGGATGGGCAACCGCTTGAGCAGGGGTAACACCGGCTAACTCTGCTTTTGTTTTATTACGAAAAGGTCCGCCAGAAGCGGTTAATAAGATTTTTTCAATTCCGTGCTCAGAAAAATTACCGCTATAACTTTCCGGTAAACTTTGAAAAATTGCATTATGCTCACTATCGATAGGCAGGAGTTCAGCACCATTATCACGGATAGCTTGCATAAATAATGGACCCGCCATTACCAGCGCTTCTTTATTCGCTAACAACACGCGCTTTCCTGCTTTAGCAGCAGCTAGTGTTGGTAACAGACCCGCAGCGCCCACAATTGATGCCATTACCATATCGACATCTTTTGCAGCAGCAACCTCGGCTAATGCATCCTCACCAATCAAAACAGAACATTCGACTTCAGAGCTAGCTTTTGCTTGTTTCAGTAAAGCCTTGGCTTCAAGGGCAGCAGTCTCAGTGGGTACAACAATATACTTTGTTGAAAACTCAATCGCAGCAGCAACAAGTTCTTGAATACGAGAAAAACCCGTTAGCGCATATACACGGTAACGGGTCGGGTGACGACGAATAACATCTAGGGTACTGCTACCGATTGAGCCTGTTGCTCCTAAAACGGTAATCCACTTGCTCATTATTG
>Ga0105348_1001107_pt1 | contig 18759 bp, 19 predicted proteins | sample EN8Hudsemesocosm_2_FD_83504 | JGI IMG/M metagenome (GOLD analysis project Ga0105348, IMG submission 83504) | Methane-oxidizing microbial communities from mesocosms in the Hudson Canyon - EN8C Hudson Canyon | ecosystem: Environmental > Aquatic > Marine > Cold seeps | place: Hudson Canyon... | reverse complement strand
TTTTCAGTTTGAACGGCTTCTTTTGTCGTAGGTGATGCACCGACGAGTGAATCAAGTGCCTGGTTTATTGCTTGGGTATCTTGGCCTTGCTCACAGGCCTGAACATCATGAATTAACTTCAGTAAGAGTACCTGTGGCTTCCCTGGTACTTCTCCCGTGGTAGAAAAAGATTGAATCAAGGCTTCGATACGCAAGATGATGGACATAAAGAACTCACCATACATCGTTGAGTATTCTCTCGTTCCTTGACGCATATCTGAAACAAGCTCTTCAAGTGCATGAATAGGCTTGGCGACAGGGTCTAATTGCACCATTCGGCAGTTACCTTTGAATGAATGCATGTCTCGAAATAAGCGATGAATTAGTTCAGGGTCATTTTCCGTATCAAGCAAGCTAATGCAACTTTCGATAGCATCAATGTTTTCGCGTAAACACTCTGAAAAATCTTCAATAATATCTTGGTCTAAATCACTAAATGCAGGGCAGGTGGTTACGGTCATTATGAATATCCAATTTCTTTCAATCGTTAGCCTAAATATGCGCTAAATAAAGACGTTATTAAAAGTAGCATAGACTATAGACGGAATTGTCCAAATTTTTGAAAGAAATTGTTAAGGTCAAAATAAGTAACTCATTAAAAGCCAAGTTGCTCTTTATACTAAAACCCAAATAACTGCGGCTGAATTAATAACAGTGACAGTACGCTTATTTGTATGATGATAAAGGGTAAAACACCCCGATAGATATCCGTCGTACGAATAGACGGTGGCGTGACACCTTTCAGGTAGAAAAGACTGAAGCCAAAAGGCGGTGTAAGAAAACTGGTTTGAAGGTTCATGGCAATCAAAATAGCAAACCACAGCATACTGATGCCTAAAGTTTCAGCGATAGGGGCCAGAACAGGGATAATAATAAAGGTGATTTCTACAAAATCGATAAAGAAGCCCAATATTAATACCACCAGCATGGTTAATATTAAAAAACCCCATTTTTCGCCGGGTAGCTGTAATAACCACTCCTCTAAAAGCATGTCTCCGCCAGAATAGCTAAAGGTCATTGAGAAGGCGGTGGCGCCTAGTAGGATAGCAAATACCATGGCAGTTACCATGACTGTTTCTTTTGCACTACCCCAAAGCATGTTGAGCTGAAACTTACCATAAGCGATCGCTAGAAAAATGGCGCCGATACCGCCTAATGCAGAACTTTCTGTAGGGGTAGCTATACCTGAAAAGATTGAGCCCAATACCACAAAAATAAGTGCCAATGGTGGGATGATGGCAAATAAAGCCGTTTTAATTTGTTGCCATTTTGTTTCATCCGATGGTGGTATGGCTGGGGCAATTGCTGGGTTACGACTAGAGATAAAAAGAATATAGCCAATGTAGAGAGCAATCAGCAAGATGCCTGGTGCAAGCGCTGCTTTAAATAAATCACCAACAGGTAAACCTAATACATCACCGAGGATAATTAAAATAATGGAAGGTGGGATGATCTGTCCCAAGGTGCCAGAAGCGCATATAACACCACAGCTAAGTTGTTTGTCGTAGTTGTGTTTTAGCATGGAAGGCAAGGAGATAAGCCCCATAGCCACGACGCTTGCGCCGACCACACCGGTTGATGCTGCTAGCAGTGAACCGACTAAAATAGTACTGATGGCAATCCCACCATTCACGCGACCGAATAATTGTGCCATGGCCTCGAGCAATCTTTCCGCCAGTTGGGTTTTCTGTAAAACCACCCCCATAAAAATAAACAAGGGTATTGCCATGAGAATGGTATTTTCCATAATGCTTTGTATGCGGTAAGGCATAAAAGCAAACAACTCAAAACCTTCGGCCCAGATACCAAAAAACAGCGCAGTGCCTGCAAAGGTAAAGGCAACCGGAAAGCCGAGCATGAGCATTAACAAAGCGACGGCAAACATAATAATACCGATCATGATAAGGCTTCCGGAGATTTATCTGGGTAAGCTTCATGCCCGATTAGAACACGTAGTGCTTGTGTGATCATGCCAAGGCTCGCTAGCCCCATTAAGATAAAAGCACCCGGAATCAAGCTTTTGATTATCCAGCGGTGGGGTAAGCCACCAGGGTCGCCACTGCCTTCGCCCATTTCATAAGCCTCGTATGCGAAGTCGATACTGTAATAGGTGACGATACTAATAAAAGGCAGTACAAAGAATGAGGCTCCCAAGAGGTTAGTCCAGGCTTTGCTTTGATCATTCCAGTTGTCATAGAAAATATCAACACGCACGTGGCTGTCACTTTGCATCGCGTAAGGTGTACCCAAGAGAAAAATGCAGGAAAACAGATGCCATTCCAGCTCTTGCATCCCGATTGATACGTCATTAAAGGCATAACGCATGATCACGTCGTAACATACGTTTAGCAGTAGTAATAACATCGCCGTGCAGGCTAAAAGCCCGCAAAGGTCGGTGATGAGTTTAAATAATCGGTCTAGTTTGAGTATCAGGCGCATGGTTCAAGGTTATAAGCGTTGAATTTCTCTATTTTGTACTATCTAAATAAGCTTTGTCCGACATATTGGTCCATTGACGTGCCTGTTTTAAATAATCATGTTGTGATTTGAGCACTTTTGCCGCAAAAGGGTCTGCGGCCGAATGTTCCTTTAACAAGTTATCATTAGCCTTACGGAGTGCGGTCATCACGTCCTGAGGGAAGGTGTTGACCTTTATGTTTGGATATTCCGCTAACATGCTAGCCCAGTTCTTGCCACTTTCGTGAGTAGATTGCACATACATATCAAAAGCAGAGGCTTTCATGGCAACACGTAGAATTTCTTGTAGGTCGGCAGGTAGTTTTTCAAACTTCTTTTTATTAACTAAAAACTGAAGCTCGGCTGCTGGCTCATGCCAACCCGTGTAGTAATAAGGGGCTATTTTATGAAAGCCCATGCGTAAATCCAGTGATGGACCCACCCATTCCAAAGCGTCAATAGTGCCGCGCTCCAAAGATGTATAAAGCTCACCAGGTGGAATGTTTGTTGGTTTTGCTCCTAATTTAGCCAAAACTTCGCCCGCAAAGCCTGGAATACGCATTTTCAGGCCTTTAAGGTCTGCGACACTGTTAATTTCTTTTTGGAACCAACCGCCCATCTGGTTGGAGGTGTTACCACCGGGAAAAGACATTAGGTTGTACTTACCATAAAGCTCATTCATTAATTCCATACCACCGCCATGATAGAACCAGGCGTATTGCTCGGAAGCGATCATGCCAAAGGGCATGGTAGTGAAATACATAGTGGCAGGTACTTTACCTTTCCAATAGTAGGAAGCTGAATGTCCAAGGTCATACTGACCCGATTTCACCATATCAAAAATACCAAAAGGTGATTTATGTTTGTTGGAAGAGTGAATGACAATTTTAAGTCGACCGTTAGACATTTTCTCAGCCATGGCCGCCATATTTTTAGATGCATCACCAAATATCGGGAAGTTCGGCCCCCAGGTTTCGGCAAGACGTAATTTATAAACCTTTTCGGCATGAACCTGTGAGGTAGACATTGCAAATACCACTAAAAGTGCAAATCGCACGACTAGTTTTGGTAAAGCGAGAGAGTTAAGTGACATTGGCTGGCATCCTTGTTTTATTATTTGAAGAGAGTATTTGTAATTAGCGGTTGGGACGAGGCGCTTAAACTATCAAAATTATCTTGTTGGCGAAAGCTCTCTAATCTATAGATTGGGGTCTTTGAGTGAGCTTTTGTAAAATTTTGGCTGACTCCGAAACAGGCTGGTCTGGAAAATGTTTGATGATATAGCTCAAATAAGCTTGTGGTCGATACTTGTCATGTTGTTTGGTAAGCAGTGTTTTAGCGACTCTTAAATAAAGTTCGGCAAGGTTTGGTTCTGGGTCAAAACGGGTGTGAGCCTCGTAGGCGAGCCAAACAATCAGGTTATATTCTTCTATTTTATGAAACGCTTCTGCAAGTAATTTACTTAATTCCAGGTCGAACAATACGAATTCTGGATTATGAGCACGACACTGATGAATAAATTGGACGGCAGCTTCGATCTGCCCTCGCCCGTACATTCGCCAAAGAAAAGCATGGGCGTATTGTTCTAGGCGTTTATAGTCATTGAGAGCGGATAATAATTTGTAAAGTTGATCGCGCCTAAGTTCTGAAAAACTAGCGCGCTTCAGTTCTTTTTCAAGAAAGGTGGTGAGACGCGTGTAGTTGCCACTCTTAATCGCAATATCAATATCGGCATCCAGGCGTTTTAAATTATCAATTTCATGTAGTGGACGTACCGCCTTTTGTTTGGTCGGGGAATCATCCTTTTTTGAAAAGGATTTATATTCCAGCAATACATAGCTCAATAAGCTAAACATGACCAGGCTAAAGTAGCTAGAGATGGCAGCACTGATCACAGAAGCAGCCAATACCGGGAGGTGTTGTAAAGAAAAATCGATTATCACTAAACTGGAGAGTAATAATGTAGCCAAGATGCCGACTAAAGAAACATAAGTCCATTTCATGCTAATTATCGGTGCCAGAATAGTGTCAATATGTAAGCTATTGTCAAACTTCTCTTGACGAAGTTTTACCATGAGTAGTGCCGGTAAAAACCAAAGCATAATAGTTGACAGAAATAATGCCAGTGGGAGGTTAAGATAGCTTGCTGCTAATAAGGGGGAGAGTATGGCAACGCCAAACAACAGGCTGGCCGATACACTTTGTTTAACATATTGGCTGGACAAAATGGATGAAAGAGCAGGCGCTTTTTGTAGCACGGAAGTTTCGGATTTTAATATTTTCTGCCCATAGTGAACTAGTGCAAGAGTGATCATCAGAGCCGCGCTTAGGGCAAGCGCATAATGGCTTAGAAAAGCAAGCCCCAAGATACTTGAAAGTACAATAAGTAGTAAAGGTTCAAGCTGAAAAGGGAAGCGGAAAAAACGTGATAAATTTTGCCAAAAAGGCGTATTGGCTTGTTGTTTTTCTAGAAATAGTAGGGGTTGATAACAATGTGGGCAAATACCTGTTTTGGTTTTTTCATTCGCATCGGGCATGCAGGCCTTGTCATAGTAAATATGACAAGTATTACAAACCCAGCTAGCGGGTGAAATAGGGTGGTACTGGCAATAATGTTTCACGGAATCCGTCAATTGATGAGTCGAGAGTGAATTAAGTAGATGAATAATAGCAGTCTTAGGGTGAATTTTCGCTTTGCGCGTAAATATTTTACGCATCTGTAAACAAGCGTAAAACTCGTCGGTCATGACTAATATTTTAGCGGTACATTCGCTAGACTTGCTTTATACCCCATTTATTTAGTATTAAGCAAAGAGGTTTCACCTTATGGCAACGATGAATAAAACGATTCAATCACTCGTGTTATTTCTTGCTATGTTTTCTTTAGCTACAGTGTCAGAAGCTGATGAACTCTCAACTGCGCTTGAATCACACTTTGATAAGCCTGCATCGTTTAAATATATTAACTACGAAAGTGTTGAACAGGCACATGCTGATGAATATGGCAGTATGCGTTACTTGGTAATGGATTTTGATTTAGCGCTAGCAAGCACAGATCTACAGGGTAGTATTCATAGTATTTGCTCAAGTATCTTGAAGGATCAAGGTTTGATACGTCGTTTATCAGATGCGGGTTTTGATATGGTGTCAGTATCTTTTGATCGACAGTCGCAGTACGATTGTTTGTAGATGAGGGTAATGCTGAGAGTCTGTTTTGTCTTTATTTGAGATGCTCCACCGTCCCTCCGTCATTCCCGAGCTTACTTAATCGGTAATCTACTCTATTCTATGTTTTAAGGCTGCACCTCTCTTGAAAAAAGTGGATGCCGGCTCAATAGACTACCGGTATGACAATGTAAGGTGTGCGAAGCAAATATCTTAAAAGAATAAACGTTTCAATTCTACACCTGGATCTTCCGCTCTCATAAACGCTTCGCCAACTAGAAATGCATTCACTTTATGTGACTGCATGGCTTGGACATCTTCCTGGGTATGAATACCGCTCTCTGTTACTACAATTCTGTTGTCTGGAATCTTGCTTAATAAATCAAAGGTGTTGTTTAGTGAAACTTCGAAGCTATGTAAATCGCGGTTGTTGATGCCAAGTAGTTTTGTATTTAAGGTGAGTGCTTGTTCTAATTCAGCTTCGTTATGCACTTCAACTAATACATCTAAGCCAAGTTCTTCTGAAATGCCTGCTAATTCCTGCATCTGATCTTTGGTCAGACAGGCTGCAATCAATAATACGCAATCGGCGTTGAGTACACGGCTTTCATAAATTTGGTAAGGGTCTACCATAAAGTCTTTACGGATGATGGGTAAGGAACTGGCTGAGCGGGCTTGTTGTAGGTAGTCTTCATGGCCCTGAAAAAAATCATGGTCAGTAAGTACCGATAGGCATGCCGCGCCGGCCACTTCATAGCTTTCGGCAATTTCTTGTGGAATGAAGTTTTCCCGTATCACACCTTTGCTAGGGGAGGCTTTTTTTATTTCAGCAATAATGGCCGGTAGGTTTTGTGTCAGTTTGTTTTCAATACTTTGTACAAAACCGCGCGTGACATCAAGGTCGAAGGCTTGGGCTTTACAGTCTGCAAGACTTACTGCACGCTTCCGTTTCTCAATTTCTTGCCATTTTCGGGCAATGATTTTTTTTAGAATGGTCGGTGTTGAGTCTGCAGAAGCAGAAGGGCCAAAAGATACGTGTGACATAATTATTTACTTTATTAAATTAACTTGAAAAAACTTGGGTGAAGCTGGCAAGATCCGATAATTTGCCAAGCGCTAAACCGCTCCCAATTGCGTCTGCGGCTAACTTAACACCTTCATCGAGAGAGTTGGCCAAGTCTGAAGCATAAATGGCCGCGCCAGCATTTAAGGTAATGATCGCTCTTGCTTTTTGGGCGCTTTCATCTTGGGCTTTTCCAAGTGCAGACTTAATTAGTGTTAAGCTCTGTTCAGCACTCTCGACACTTAAACCGGCTAAGGTTTGAGTATTAAAGCCAAAGTCACTCGGTGAAATTGTATACTCTGTTACCTGGCCATCCTTTAGTTCCGCGACAAAAGATTCGCCTGACAAGGTGATTTCGTCCAAACCGTCAGAAGCATGTACCACCAGTACATGTTCACTACCTAAACGGTTTAACACTTCTGCCATTGGGCGACATAAGTCTTTACTAAAAACACCAATTACTTGCTTGCTGACACCTGCGGGGTTAGTCATAGGGCCAAGCATATTAAAAATGGTGCGAATGGCCATTTGCTTGCGTGCCCCAATAGCGTGTTTCATAGCGCTATGGTGGGCGGGAGCAAACATAAAGCCAACACCTATTTCATCAATGCAGCGCTGAACTTCTTCAGGACTGATGGCCAGGTTAATGCCTGCGGCTTCGAGTACATCTGCGCTGCCAGTACTGCTGGAAACGCTACGGTTACCATGTTTGGCAACTTTTCCGCCTGCTGCTGCGACCACAAAAGCACTCGCGGTAGAAACGTTAAATAAATTTGCGCCATCCCCCCCCGTGCCACAGGTATCGACTAAATAGTCTCCTGAAACCTCAACCTTGGTAGACAACTCTCGCATGACTTGTGCGGCGCCGGTAATTTCGTCAATTGACTCGCCTTTCATGCGTAAAGCAACTAAGAAACCACCAATTTGAGCGTCCGTCGCTTGGCCAGTCATAATTTGCTGCATAACCGATTTCATCTCATCTGTGCTGAGGTTTTCACGTGTGACAACTTTTGAGAGTGCTTGGCTGATATCCATTGGGGTTCCTTTTTATTTGCAATACAGTATTTTATTAGTGCTGCATTATTTGTCTAAGAAATTTTTTAATAAATCATGGCCGTGTTCACTTAAAATGGACTCAGGGTGAAATTGCACACCCTCAATGTCCAGTTCTTTATGACGAATACCCATAATCTCTTCCATACTGCCATCTTTATTTTCTGTCCAGGCCGTTATTGCCAAGCAGTCGGGCAGGGTATCTTTACACACTACCAAAGAGTGGTAGCGAGTGGCGGTAAAAGGCATCGTTAGGTTTTTAAAAACACCTTGGTTGTTGTGATGAATAGGCGATGTTTTTCCATGCATTACTTGTCCAGCACGAACCACTTCCCCGCCAAAAGCCTGGCCGATACTTTGATGGCCCAGACAAATACCTAAAATAGGCACGCGACCTTTAAAGTGTTCGATCACTGCTAAAGACACGCCAGCTTCATTTGGAGTACACGGTCCGGGTGAGATCACAATCTTTTCAGGTGCTAAGTTCTCGATTTGTTCAAGGGTAATTTCATCATTACGATAAATCTGTACGTCGGCCCCGAGCTCACCTAAATATTGCACCACGTTGTAGGTAAAGGAGTCGTAATTATCAATCATTAATAGCATCTTAGGCTCCTGTTTCTACTTAAGTGCGTCGAGGCTTTGTGTTGCCATGGCAACGGCTCTGAATACTGCGCGTGCTTTATTCATGGTTTCATCCCATTCACTTTGTGGGACTGAATCAGCAACGACACCAGCACCAGCCTGGATATGTAATACTTTATCTTTGATTACTGCCGTTCGTATTGCGATAGCGGTGTCCATATTGCCATTGAATGAAAGGTAACCTACTGCGCCGCCATATACGCCACGTTTAACCGGTTCGAGTTCGTCAATAATTTCCATCGCCCGAATTTTGGGGGCACCACTTAAAGTACCAGCAGGGAAGGTTGCACGCAGTACATCAATGGCCGAGGTCTTTGGTTTTAATTTACCGGTGACATTTGAAACGATATGCATTACATGCGAATAACGCTCAACGATCATTTTATCGGTAAGTTTGACGGTGCCTGTTTCACTCACACGACCGGCATCATTACGGCCCAGGTCGATCAGCATCAGATGCTCGGCCAGCTCTTTAGGGTCGGCCAATAATTCTTTTTCAAGCGCCAAATCATGTGCTTCATCAATACCCCGTTTGCGTGTACCGGCAATAGGGCGCACAGTCACTTCGCCGTCTTCTACTCGGGCTAAGATTTCGGGTGATGAGCCTACAATATGGAAGTCTTGCAGGTTCAGAAAGTACATGTAAGGCGAGGGATTTAAACAGCGCAAGGAGCGATACAAGTCCAACGGCTCGGATTCAAAAGGAATCGACATGCGCTGGGACAACACCGTTTGCATGATGTCGCCAGATAATACGTACTCTTTGATTTTCGACACACCCGCTTTGAAATCATCTTCCGGGTAGCCTGAAACAAAATCAGCTTCTTGTATTTCTCGTGCAGATGTTTGTGGTTTGGTTTGCGCACAAACATCGTTGCGTAAGCGGTGTACCAATAAGTCCAGCACGGTTTGTGCTAGTGGGAAAGCATCTTCAACACTGGGGTCAACATGATAAATCAGCATCAGTTTTCCGCTGAGATTATCAAATACCACCAGCTGGTCTGATACCATGAGCAATATGTCTGGCGTACCAAGCGGGTCTTCAGGGCACGTCGCTGCCAGCTTTGGTTCAATATAGCGAATGGTGTCATAGGCAAAATAACCGACCAAGCCACCATTAAAACGAGGTAAACCTTCAAGTTCAGGTACTCGAAAACGTGCTTGATATTCTTCAACGAAGCTTAAAGGGTCTTCACATTCATGCTCTTCAATAAGCTCACCATTTTTTTCAATAATGACCTTGTTACCAAAGACTTTTAGAATTTGTTTGCAGGGTAAACCTATAATCGAATAACGGCCCCACTTTTCACCGCCATGAACGGATTCTAATAAATAAGAATAGGGCCCGTTGGCGAGTTTTAGGTAGGTGCTGAGTGGGGTGTCCAAGTCAGCAAGTACTTCGCGCATTACAGGAATACGGTTGTAGCCTTCTTGGGCCAAGTTTGAAAATTGTTCGGGTGTCATGCTTGTTCCTAAATCATTACATTAATAAGGCTAGTTTGCGGGCCAAAAATTTTGGGTTGAACAATAAGAAAGACCGCAGATATTATTGGAGCCAAAGGCTCGGAGAACTAGCTTCGCCAACAGCCTGGAAACAGGCCGCGTTGCGTAATGATTGTGTATATAGGTGCAAACACCGAACTTTCTCTCTTGTTTGGATTTTAAAGTCTTAATCTAGCCACGTAGGTTACCGCAGCTAAATCGCTGAATCAATTTTTTGTGCAGGTTCAAAACCAAAGGTTAAGGCTTTATTCGTCATCAAATTCAATTTCCTTAATGAATTTAGCTGGTGAACCTGCGTATACGCAGTTAGCTTTGATATCACCAATAACTAAGCTTCCTGCAGCAATCACGGCATTTTCTCCAACTTCGCAAGGGCCTAGAATGGTTACATTGCTGGATAACCAAACACCTTTACGCACAATCACATCTCTTCCTGTTCTAGGGTAGGAGTTAATTCTAGCTTTGCCTTTTTTTTGTATATCGTGAGTCCCGGTTAAAATGCATACGTTATGGCCAAAGCAAACATCTTCTTCAATCGTAATGTCGCCTGAGCTAACATTGAATAATGTATTGTTAGGGCATACTTTAGGTGATATTTTAATGCGTTCAGGCTGACCAAATACGGAGGGCGTAGCCATTAACTTTTGTGCTATCAAAGGCGTGATTTGCTTAACTAATTCCATAATATTCATTTTTTTTCCTATATTTTTATTTGTTTTTTGTAATACTTCAGCTATCCCTGAATTTGCAGTGTGTAAGCTGCAAATGTGTTTATAAATAAATATTTAGGGGAGTGGATCGTTACAAATTTATGTTCAATAGTGTTTATTTCTCTAGCGCGATACGCATTTTTTCAATTGTTGTTTTATAACAATCTGTATTGAAAATTGCTGAACCAGCAACAAAAGTATCAGCACCCGCAGATGCAATCTCTGCAATGTTGTTTATGTTTACACCACCATCTACTTCTAGGCGTATTGGTTTATCTGCACTCCGCTGGCAAGCATCGATGCGCTTTCTTACTTGTCTGAGCTTGTCCAGGGTTGAAGGGATAAATTTCTGGCCGCCAAAGCCCGGGTTAACAGACATTAGCAGAATCATATCCAGGCGGTCCATTACATGATCCAAGTAATGAAGCGGGGTGGCTGGGTTAAAAACCAGACCTGCTTTACAGCCAGCATCCTGGATGATTTGCAAAGAGCGGTCTACGTGCTCGGATGCTTCAGCGTGAAAGGTGATATACGTGGCGCCGGCATCAATAAAACTGCGAATCATATCGTCTACAGGCTTAACCATCAGGTGTACGTCAATCGGGGCAGTAACACCATGTTTTCTGAGTGCACTGCATACCATGGGGCCGATTGTCAGGTTTGGCACATAGTGGTTATCCATCACGTCAAAGTGCACAATGTCTGCGCCAGCTTCAAGTACTTGGTCAACTTCTTCTCCCAAACGGGCGAAATCAGCAGATAGAATAGAGGGGGCGATTAAAAATTGGCTCATAGAATTCTCGATGCAGGTAAATTGGGCTATTCTAACTGAGTGATGCGGAGTCGACTATGCTAAAGTTTGAGAAATACCCCTTGTGAAGAATATTATGCAGAAAATGTATTTTTTATTAAGTGTCTTGTTTTTGTTTGGCTCCATTTCTATGGCTGCCGAGGATGAGCAAGGCCCGTCTGAAGTTCCGACTAATGAAGCCACTGCTGAGGCAAATCGAGTAGGTGGTTTAAATGTTGAGCGGTTGGAACAGCTGGCTTTGTCTAAAGAAGTTCGCTCAAAGGAATTAATTTGGTTGGAAGTAAGCTATCCAGGACAAGATGAACCAGTGAGTGTTTTGGCATTAGAGCAAAAACCTCGTATACCTCAGGCTCAAGGCGCAGTATTGATTTTACATGATAAAGAGCAGCATGCTGACTGGCCTTATATGATTCGTCCATTAAGGATGAGTTTACCTGATGCAGGTTGGTACACTTTGTCAGTAAATTTGCCTTATGAAGGCGCTAAAAAACTTCCTGAGAGAAGTTTAGAGCCAAAGTTAATTGATCAAATTGTATTGACCGACTCTGTTCGTTTAGCGCTCCAGTCTGGAGGACGAGCCGTTTCTTCTGAAAGTTCGGGTGAAAGCGTTGATGAGGAGCAAACTACTGAAGAAACAGCTGTAGTCAATGAAGCTCAAAATGAGACCCAAATGGATCCGTCGTCAAATTCCTCAGAGAGTGAAAATGTTGATATTGATTTGGCCGATCGTCAAAAAACAAAAAAGAATAGCCTGCCATACCGTGAGCGCGCATTAATACATATAAAGGCTGCAATGGATTTTCTGAGCGGAAAAGGCTATCAAAATATTATAATGCTAGGGTACCGGTCAGGGGCTAATTTAGCTTTAGCACACATCCAGCCAAATGTTTCCCAGATTCCCGAAAGGGGCTTTGCCTTAGTGATGATCGACCCCTTGCTTGAAAGTTCTTTTCAAATAGACATGGCGAAATTCTTTGGCAATGAGTTCAGGGCTCCCGTTCTTGATATTGTAAATGCTTCCAGTTTGGTCAGCCGGCGTTTAGCAAACGAAAGAGCGATAGAGGCCCGTATTGCTAACATGCTGCAATACCATCAAGTCAGTTTGAATGCGACTGAAAGTGGTTCTTTTCAGCAGTCTTTGCTCCGTAGGGTGCGCTTTTGGCTTGGGAAATATGCGCCAGGTATGGCCGCGACCAAAGTATCGTCGCGGCGCTAGCTTTTTTATTTTATTCTGTATTATTCGGTTTTTTCGGCGATTATATTCAGGCTGATTAGTACTCCTCCAAATTTGAGGCTACTGGTGTCGTTAAATAGATCAAATTCTTTTACTCTTTGAATTTTTGTGAAGCCACTTTCTTGGAGAAAAGAGCTTAAAAATTCAGCATTTAATCCTACAGAGTGATGGTCGTATTCATCGACATGGCCGCCAAACATCATACGCATTATTTGAAAGCGATCATTAACATTTAACTTGTCTTTTAATAAGAAAAGCTGGGCTAGTATGTCCATGTCAGGAACACTAATGTAAATTTTCCCTTTGGGGGCTAAAACACGGTTCCATTCTTTTAATGTTGTCGTTAGCTCTCCCGTGTAATCAAAGTGTTCGACGATATGAGATGCATATATTTTCGAAAATGTATTATCTTCAAACAGTGAAAGGTCGTTAGCGTTGCAGACATGATCAACTTCAGGGTTAGGGAGAGCATTAAGGATCTCCCAGCCATCTTTTTTGATCTTTCCTCCAATATGTAGCTTTCGAGACATTTACGTTGTTCCTTTTTGTTGTCAGTGTAGTGCGCCAAAAATAGCTGAATCTTTTAGATAAAGATGCTGCATTATTTCATGTGCGGAGGCAACGAATAGTTAAATATAATGTGATAAAGTCGAGATACTATAATGAGTAACTTGAATTCGGTTTATGTTTGTTGCTTATTTTAGTGCTTACTAATATTCAAGCTGGAGTCATCTTTAAGTGAGTTTAATAGCTCTGCATATTTGCTGGATTTTTTATTGTTGATCTTTTCTAGTCGCTTTATCTTTGTGTCAAATTCACTTAAAACGGCTTGATAGTCTTGTTTTAGCTCGCTGATGTCCGCTTGTGCGTTCGTGATGTCCTTTTTGAATGTGGTGATTTTATTTATAATAGAATCGGGGATTTTAAAGCCCTTGCGTTGTTTGTTTGCGGCGAGTTCTTCTTGTTCTAATATTTGCTTTTCGGTGTTTTCTATTCGCGCTCTTTTTACTTGTATAACACTTTTAATATCCAGTAAACGGCGCTCTAAGATGCGTACGGCATCATCAGGGTGGCTATAGAGCTGCTTTAGTTTTGCGTCAATTTCGTCTTGCGCGGCCTGGGCTGTTTTGGCTTGTTTTTCTTGTTCAAGTTTTGCATTTCTTTGTGCTATTTGCTCAGGTGTCAGTGAGGGAGCAATTCGCTGAATGAGACGGCCTTGTTCGTTGAGTATATCGTAACCCCTAGAGACGTATCTGGGGGGAATCGCCTGCCCCATAACTAGATTTCCCTGATCGTTTGTATAGCGGTATAGTTGCACTGCGCTACTTTGCGAACTAAAAAAACCTAAGATCATACAGAGGCTAACTAGTAAAATACCTTGTTTGTAGTGGCGAACCTTTTGGCGAAAATTAATCATTCTTTGTCTTTGAGTCTCTTTACTAAGCTGCTGGTGATTAGCTCACCGTTTTTTTAACAGGTTAATAATACAGTATATCTGAATATTAGATGTTTTTGACCTAGTCTCAAGGTGTATGCATGGTTTCAATGGCCTTTATGGAGAAGAGTTAACGTAAATGTTGGAAGTTTTAACAGAGCAGCTGTTGTTATTTTGTATTTCGATTGTGGCTAATGGTCTGAGCGCGATGGCGGGTGGTGGAGCCGGATTATTGCAGTTTCCAGCACTGTTGTTTTTGGGTTTGGCTTTTTCTACTGCCTTGGCGACCCACAAAGTAGCCAGTGTGGCCTTGGGTGTAGGGGCAACTATGCGCCATCTTCGAGAGAAACGCTTGGATTTACGCTTTGCATTGTTTATTCTTTTTTTTGGTTTGCCTGGAGTGATATTGGGTGCAATGCTTATTCTTTTTGTGCCGGATGATTTGGCTAAAGCAACTCTAGGTTTGTTAACGATATCTTTGGGGCTTTATTCGTGGCGTTCCCCAACGCTGGGCATGGCGCAAGTCATTAAGCAGCATCGCATGCGTGACTGGGTGATAGGTGGTGTGGTCTTATTTTTGATAGGCGTTTTAAATGGCTCGATTACATCCGGTACGGGTCTGTTTGTGACGGTATGGTTGGTTGTTTGGTTCGGTTTGGATTACCAGCGAGCGGTTGCGTATACTTTAATTTTGGTCGGTTTGGTGTGGAATGGTGTAGGGGCGATTACTTTGGCCGCTCAAACTGTTGTGAAGTGGGAGTGGGTGATCCCTTTAGTCATTGGCGCACTTGCAGGAGGTTATCTTGGGGCGCATTTGTCTATTGCCAAAGGTAGTGCTTTAGTTAAACGCTGTTTTGAGGTGGTGACTATTTTGGTAGGTATTTCATTATTAATTTAATGCTTGGCTTTTCGCGGCCAGGATTTACTTGAACCGCGAAAATGATAGCAACAAATTAACTTTCAATCCCATATTGTGATCGATACGCCGAAACTGACTCAGAATACTGCGATAAACTTGCATCATCCTGAATGTAGTCTAATACTTGAGTAAGGTTGACGATACTTACGACGGGGATATTAAAATCTCTTTCAACTTCCTGAATTGCCGACAATTCGCCCTGACCTTTTTCCTGGCGATCTAAAGCAATCAGAACACCGGCAGGTTCAGCACCCGCGTCTTTAATAATTTTAATGACCTCGCGAATTGCTGTACCCGCGGTAATAACGTCATCAATAATCATTACTTTGCCTTTGAGAGGTGCACCTACAATGGTGCCACCTTCTCCGTGCGTTTTGGCTTCTTTACGGTTAAAAGCAAAGGGAATATTGGTTTTATGTATGGATGAAAGACAAACGGCCGTAGCAGAGCCAAGGGGAATGCCTTTGTATGCTGGGCCAAAAAGAACATCGAAAGGAATGGCCGAGTCAAAGAGGGTTTGAGCATAAAACTCGCCTAACTTAGCGAGTGATAAACCGTCGTCAAATAAACCCGCATTAAAAAAATAAGGGCTCACACGGCCTGACTTAAGGGTGAATTCGCCAAACTTTAAAACGTTCTTTTGTATTGCGAAATCAATGAAATCACGCTGATGTGGCTTTAAATTTGTATTTTGAGTCATTAAATGTGCCTAAATTGAAAGATATTACAGTCTTTTTCTTTTCAAAAAATGTGAAGTGGGTATCATACCACGCAAATAATTTGAGAGGCAGTTATGCGAGTAGTATCAATTAATGTAAATGGATTGAAAAGAGCTGCAGAAAATGGTTTTTTCGATTGGATGAAAGAGATCAGCGCCGATGTGGTGTGCGTGCAAGACATTCAAGGAAAAGTCTATGATTTTGATGATGAAATATATCATCCTGAAGGCTATCAGGCTTATTTTCTAGACGCAGAAAATCCTGAAGATGGCGGTGTTTGTATTTATACCCGCCACTTTCCTAAAGCGATTATGTATGGCTTTGCCTATGAGCCGGCTGACCGGGAAGGGCGTTTTATTCAGGCAGACTTTGAAAATGTCAGTGTTGCTTGCATGCTAGCACCTTGTGCCTTGGGTGATGAAAGTAAGCAGCAGGCGAAAGATGACTTTCAGGAATCCTTTAAAATACATTTGGAAAAAACCTTGCGTAAGCGGCGTCAGTTTATTTTTGCCGGCAGTTTTCATTCGACGCACTTGGTGATGGATGCTAGTAAAAAGTACCATGAAATGGATGTGAGTGGCTTTAAATCTCATGAACGCGCATGGTTTGATGCGGTATTTGATGATTTGGGTTATATCGATGCCTTCCGTTATGTGAATGTAGAAAAAAACCAATACACCTGGTGGCCTGAGTGGGCTAAAGGCTGGCGGAAAAATTCTGGCTGGCGAACTGATTACCAAATTACCAGTCAAATGATGAAGAACTTTATTGAAGATGGCTTTATCGACTTTGATACGCGTTTTTCTGACCATGCACCTTTGGTGATGGACTACGATATTATTATGTAGTTATGAGTGTAGTGATAAGTATTGTTATCACGTAGTTAAGAACAAAAAAAGCGCCGAGTATTAAACTCTGCGCTTTTTTTGTATTGGGTGCTGTGTTGAATACTTAAGCTTCAATTGCCGCCATTTGTAAATCAAAAATCTCATTAATGCCTTTTTTGGCTAAAGTTAGCATCGCGTCAAACTCTTCCTGTTGGAATGCTTCACCTTCTGCGGTGCCTTGCACCTCAATAAAACCACCTTTATCTGTCATGATTACGTTCATGTCAGTTTCAGCGACGGAATCTTCAGGGTAATCCAGATCAAGTACGGGATGTCCTTCAAAGATACCCACCGAAATCGCCGCTATTTTCTGTTTTAAAGGTAAGGTTTTCAACTTTCCGTTATCGACCAAAGTTTGTAATGCGTCCATTAAAGCAACACAGCCGCCACTGATAGACGCTGTTCGCGTGCCGCCATCAGCTTGAATAACGTCACAGTCAATCTGAATGGTACGTTCACCCAAAGCTTTCATATCGACGGCTGCCCGTAAAGAACGGCCGATTAAGCGTTGGATCTCAACGGTGCGTCCAGTTTGCTTTCCACGCGAGGCTTCACGATTCATGCGTGAGCCGGTAGAGCGGGGTAACATGCCATACTCAGCAGTGATCCAACCTTTACCTTCGCCCTTCATAAAGCGAGGGACACCTTCTGAAATAGACGCGGTGCAAATAACTTTGGTATCTCCGAACTCGATAAGTACTGATCCTTCAGCGTGCTTTGTGTAATGGCGAGTGATTTTAATGTCGCGTGCTTGATCAAGCTGGCGTCCGCTAGGTCTCATGTCTGTATCCTGTAGTTGGCGTGGTGGTATAAATAATGAAATAAACGTATAAATGTTCTAATGAACAATAAACGGAGCGGGAGTTTATCATTTAAAGGGTAGGTTTCTAAGACCCTAAAGCGTAGAATTTGCATCAATAAAATTATTAAACCATACAACCTTATTGAAAGAGGGCGATTGAATGCTGAAAAGCATGACTGCATTTGCACGAGTTGAACATGAAAGCGACTTTGGTTCAATCACTTGGGAGCTAAGAACAGTCAATCATCGTTACTTAGAACCTCACTTAAAACTACCTGATGCATTTCGGGAGATCGAACCAAAGTTACGTATATTGATGCGTAACTATCTATCTCGCGGAAAATTAGACGGGATGCTGAAATGGCAGCCTTCAACAAAACGACCCGATAGTCTGAAGCTTAATCAGGATGTATTGCAGAATCTAAGTGACGCCACTAGAGCTGTTGACGGTATTTTTGAACATACAGCGCCGGTAGATATGTTAGCTGTTTTACAATGGCCTGGTGTGATTAATAGAGGGGCAGAAGATCACAAAAAATGCTGCAGTGATGCGCTTGAGGCCTTTGAAAAAGGTCTGAAAGTTTTAGTTGAGAACCGTGCTCGAGAAGGTGTGCAGCTTGAGCCTTTATTTGAAACGCGCCTCGTAAGCATTGAAAATATTGTAGCAGAAGTACGAAAATGGCTGCCTGAAATTATTCAAAAACAAAATGAACTGGTTCGTAAGCGATTTGAGCTTGCCTCTGTAGAATTAGAGCCAGAGCGCTTAGCGCAAGAGATGGTACTACTGGCTCAAAAAACGGACGTTGCAGAAGAGTTGGATCGTCTCGATGCTCACGTAACAGAAGTTCGCTTGGTATTGAGCAAAAATGAACCAGTAGGGCGTCGCTTGGATTTCTTAATGCAAGAACTTAATCGGGAAGCTAACACGCTTTCATCAAAATCCATCGTGACAGATACCACGAAAGCCGCGGTTGAACTTAAAGTTTTGATAGAGCAGATGCGAGAGCAGGTACAGAATATCGAGTAGTGTTTAACTTTCAAATATGGACAGGGTTGAATGCTTAGAAATAAAGTCTCTTGAGTAGGCGTCGACTAGGATTAAGTTGATGTGCTTAAGTTATTAGTAGCAAATGAATATTGGAAAAGAGATGAGTCAAATTAGTTGTAATGAAAGTCAGGGTAAACTTTATATTGTATCAGCGCCGTCAGGGGCAGGGAAAACAAGTCTAGTCGCGGCCTTGCTTGAGGCGGATGCTGGGGTTGAGGTTTCAGTTTCTCATACTACTAGAGAGGCTAGGTCAGGAGAGCGGGATGGTG
>Ga0105348_1001102_pt1 | contig 18803 bp, 15 predicted proteins | sample EN8Hudsemesocosm_2_FD_83504 | JGI IMG/M metagenome (GOLD analysis project Ga0105348, IMG submission 83504) | Methane-oxidizing microbial communities from mesocosms in the Hudson Canyon - EN8C Hudson Canyon | ecosystem: Environmental > Aquatic > Marine > Cold seeps | place: Hudson Canyon... | reverse complement strand
GTACAATTCATGTTAAAAAGTAATGAGCTTGAAAGGTCGGCATACAAGATCAAGAGTCAAAATCTTGAAAAAGAAAATCGCCATCATTCATTCCTTGGTCAATTAGTTCGTCTATACCCAACTTTTTTTTATTTTTTGTCTTGAAATAACTTTCAGGATCCCTAGAAAGCGCTAAAAGGCCTCCTTCAGAGCGTTCTTTTAGTACACCCTTAACATATACGTCGTCGATCTGCTGCTTCTGATCAGCAAACCCATAAGACAATACTGTGTCACAGATGACATTAATGACCCTTGGTACCCCGCCGCTGACATAATGGATTAATTCACAGGCGCTAGCGTCGAGAATAGGGTCGCTGCGGCCAGCCAATTCCATTCTATGGCCGATGTATTCGGAGGTTTCGGCAAGCTCTAGGGCGGGGATATGGTAGTCCACTGTAACTCGTTGAGCAAATTGGCGAATTTGGGGTTTGCGCAGTACTTCTCGCAATTCAGGCTGTCCCAGCAATATTATTTGGAGTAGCTGGGTTTTTCCTGAATTGATGTTTGAGAGGGTGCGTAATTCCTCCAATACGTCTAATGGCAGGTTTTGAGCCTCATCAATGATTAAAACGGGACGTTTACCGCTTTTTTGCTGTTTTTCAAGAAAGGAGTTGAGTACATCGTATCGAGCGATTGGATTATCAACAAGGTAATCCTGCAGGAAGGAATGTAGCACCCACGGGAGGAGGTCCCCCATATTCAAATTGGTGTTGTTGACGAGGCCAACAACAATATCGCTCTGAACGTTAGACAATAGCTTTTGGAGAAGTGTCGATTTGCCACTGCCTACTTCACCTGTTATCACGGTAAAGCCAGCTTTATTTAGAATACCGTATTCCAGCATAGTATAGGCAGCTGAATGTGCCTTTCCCATGTAGAGTAAGGATGGGTCTGTTTGTAAAGAAAATGGCTTCTCACTGAAGCCATAATAAGACTCGTACACTTAAATTCAACTCCCTATTTCATATAAATCCTATTGTAGCGCTTCTAGTGCGGCTATGGCTTCTTTTAAACCTGCAAATTTAACGTTTTGTGCGCTGGTTGCCTTTTTTAGCAGTATTTTGGCCTTTTGCTTGTCGCCGGATTTTAAATAAGCCATTCCAAGATGGTAATTGAATACCGTAACGTTTGGCATACTTTCTGCTGCCGTTTCCAGAAAGTATAGTGCATTGTCTATCTCGCCTGATTTAAAGTAGATCCACCCGAGGGTGTCTTGAAAGTGCGGAATGGCGGAATCTCGAAACTTTGACGCTAAAGTGCGGGCTTCTGCAAGCTCATCAGCAACATTTGATTCAGTGAGTATTGATGCTAGATTGTTAATGGCAATATCACTATTGGGATTTTCACTCAATATCTCACGATATGTGGCTTTCGATGCACCTAAATCACCATTTAGTTGTTGGGCTTCGGCTAATAGAAATTTAAATATTGGCTGGCCAGGGTTATTCGCGACACCGCGCTCGATAAGACGTGTGTTTTTATTAAGTAATCCATTCGCAATATAGTAGCGATTCAATGTTCGATATGCGGGAACTTTGGTGGGGTCAAGGATGATCGTAGCAAGTAACTGCGTTAGGCCTTCTTCTATATTAGGTTGAGAGAGGTAGACTTGCCCAAGTAGTAGGCTGGCCAAATAATTTGAAGGGTCATTTTTCAGGATTGCATTAAGAAAAGAAACTGCATTTTGGGATTTACCTGCACGTACATAGGTGGCGACCAACGTAGCTAATGGCCGGTCCTTGCTTTCTGCAGATTCATAAGATAATTTAAAAGAACTAATGCTATTTTCCAGGTCATTGGAACCCCTGTAAGCTAACCCTTTTATTTGCTCTGGTATTCCACTAGGAGCACCAAGGGCGGTTAATTGGTCAGCAATTTTCTGCGCATTTTCCCACTCGTTTAACGAGAGTTTTGTCTGGGCCAGCAGTTGAAGCACATCGAAATCACCTGGATTTTTAGCTATATAGCTTTCCAATAAATCATCCGCTAATTGATATTTATGCTGTTCGATTAAAAACTTGGCATATTTAACGTTTACCATCCGATTAGCGGGACTTGCAGCAAGTGCTTTTGCGAACTGATCGTGGGCGAGTTCGTTTCGCCCTTCTTCGGCATGAGCTAGAGCTAACAGGGTCAAAATTTCAGCGGAGTTGGGTTCGTCTCGCAATGCCGTTCTCAGAAGTTTGATTGCATTATCGAGTTCGCCAATTGATAGTAGTCTGGTTGATTTTGATATAAGGGCTTGAGTATTCTGAGGGTCAGCCGCAAGTATACTCTCGATGAGGTTGTCGCCGTTCTCATAATCTCTTTGTTGGAATGCGATGCGAGCGAGATATCCTTTAGCTTTAAGGCCTTCCTCGCTATCGAGGAAAACCTCTGTTATATGATTTAGTTGTTTGGTTGCGTCTTCCATGCGATTTTTAGAAATATAGGTTTCTATCAAGAAAAAAGCGAGTTCTGTTTCGCTCGGTTTTTTCCTAACGATGTTCTCAAGTTCAGTAACGGCTAGTGTCTCATTTTCGAATTGATGAAGAAAACGAATATAATTAATAATTCCTTCGCTAGTGCTGTCTTCTTGGAGTGCACTTTTCAAAAGAACTTCTTTAGCTCTAGCCTGAAAACCTGCGTCCATAAATTGTTTTGCTAGTGCGAATTTGTAAGACTCAATCTTCGGAAATATTTGAATGAGTTGTTCGAACGTTGCTACAGCTCCATCGAAATCATCTAATTGATTAAGGGCCTTTATCTTTAAGGCTTGAAAATAAATATTCTGAGGTTTATTTGCGAGAACTCGATCAAGTAATTCGATGGATTTTTTGGGTTCCCCTACGTTCATTTCAACTGTTGCCAATACTAGTATTGCCATCTCATTTAGTGGCTCTAACCTTAGTGCCTTTTGAGCGTGAGATATTGCGCCTTTTCGGTCCTCTAGTTTAAGCAGCACTGCTGCATGGAAGGCTTGAACCAAGGACATCGCGGGGGCTAGATTTAAAGCTCGCGAGCTTCGTTCGAGTGCCACGTCAAACTGATTCCCTGCGAGTTCCATAACGCCTATGTCTACCAATGCTTCGGCGTGATCAGGATTGATTTCTAGAACGCGCTGTAAATATCGATATGTTTTTGGTGCGTCGTCTAACTTAAGGAATACCTTGGAAACGCCATAAAGGGCGTTAATGCTGTTGTTATCAATTTGTAGTGCATTTGCGTATTCCAAATGGGCGGCTTCATACTCTCCAGACTTGAAATACTTTTCAGCACTAATAGTATAGCTTGTTATCTTATCTTCAGCAGACTCGCATGAAATTAGAAAAATAGTAGAACAAATTAATAGCCAATGTAGGTAGAAATTAGACACAGCATCCTCCCGGGAGCATAAATATTAATAAGGTATGTAAGTGGGTAGTAGTGGTGTTAAACCGAGAACAAAATCTTTCAGTATTTGTTCTGCATCATCTACATTATTTTGAAATACGGGTGTATTGACGCGAATAAGAGCTCCATCTGAGCGGCTTGACATAATAGAACTTTTGATTAGTGAGGCCCTAGCAATATATTCGTTTGAAAAAATTTCGTTCTGTTGCTGGATCCAGTAATAAAGCAATTGCTGGAACTCACCTTTTTTAATTAGTACGCGCCTTATCCCTCTTTTACCAATGGCGGGGAAATCTATGTAAGTTATTCTTTCGTCTACAATATCCCAGCCCCCTCCGGGCAAGCAGACACGTGGGGAATGGAGGGCACTACCATCTTTTTGTTGTGCATAGTAAACCATGTACAAACTGACAGAATCATTAGCTGAGGAACCATAGGTTCCTAGAAAATAGTCATCCGCCTTGAGAATGTCGATTATTTCTTGGTCAAGCCACGTTAGCGCTACGTTTTTGTGGTTTATTCGCATTGGAAATGTAACAAAATCTTTTCGGTCAGCTATGTAAGCCTGATTGAAAATCGAAAAAAAGTTGGTTGTGATCGCAAAGGGAATAAGTAATAAAGTAATCTTCCCTAATTGGCCCACCGAATGGCTTGACGGGCCCTCTAGGTCTCGAGAGCAAGGAGTGTTTTTCTCAAAATTGAATAAATCGTTAAAGGAAATTTTGTCTGATATTCTAAAAGTCAATATTCTTACCACCAAAAGCAGCATAATAAACGCTGCCATAAAGACTACCCATCCTTCAAAGTCGTGGAGGAACCCCTCGGCCGCACTATTACCATAATTTTTTACCAGTAGGCCGGTTACCGCGATCCTAAAGCTGTTCATGAAGATCGTAATGGGAATGGTGGAAGTTAAAATAACAACCTTTATAAGATTATTGGCTTTGAGAAAATAAACCAAAATAAGAGCGATACTTATGAGTGAAAACAGGTACCTCAATCCACTACAGGCTTCAACAACTTGAAGTTTGTAAGTGCCCAGATCAATAATATTACCCTCTAGAAAAACAGGTATTCCCATTAAACGCAGCAAATCGGTGCCCAACTGCGATGAAATAAGTTGCATGCCTGAGGTTAGCGCCGAGATTGCCATGAATGGCAGAGGTATAACTAAAACCATTAGCAGTAAAGGCATGAAGAAGAGCTTTACCAGTCGCCAATTACCGATACTGAGAGTGAGTCCAAATAAACTTAAAATTAAAGCGTAGTGTGTAACTGATTCAAGGTCAGCTTTAGTTGCGCCTAGATTAATTACTAGTGAAAAAAGAATTACAAAAATGCCCAGCAAGTTGGACTTGAGCTCTTGGGAGAAAATCTCGTCCCATCGCTGCCATATGATGTAGCCCGCAATAAATGGCATTAGAAGACCATGACCATACTCCTCGCTTGTCCACCATTTTGAGGCTAGAGAAGCAATGGCAGATGAAAATGCAACGGATATAAGGACGAGAACGCAGATTATCTTGTGGCGGGCATTAACTTTTTGAAAAATATTCATCCTGAATCTCTTAATGCTTTGAGTGCGGTAAAGGTGTCTAAATTATCTAAGCACTCGATGATATATAGACTATAGAATAGTTACAACAGCTTACTGTGTTATAAGGTCTTATCCTTTTCTGGAAGAGAGGTCTTGCTCCCAGGCATTCTTGGATCGGTCCTTAAGTTCCCTATTTGCAAGTATTCGAGCAATAACGTTGATCATGAAGTAGACGGCAAATTTACCCCAGTGGTAGCGACCCTTTAAAAGCGATACAAACACAGAAAAATAATCAGTTTTGGAGTTTGAATGCTTGAGGGTTAAGTGGCTGCGGCTGAGTTCAATACCGCCCTTGCGACTTCTTATCTTAATTTTTAGTAGCCATTTTAAAGAAGAAGGGGCTTGAACAACTGACACAGCACCTTTAGCGATAGACCGTTCGCTATCATTGAATAAGCTCCTGACATAACCATCATCGGCTATGATGTTAGGGAATTGCTTAAACCGACCACGGCCAGCTTCGGATAGTGCGTAGACACCAGCACCTATGAGGCCGGATTGGCAGTATGGTAGATTGAGCCAAATGTCATAATAGGCTCCAACGACCCAGGATGAATTCTTTAGGCACATTTCAACTTCTGGCGATACGGCATCACACTGAGTATTCAATAATGTTGATTTGATTTTTTCAATGGACCCTGATTTTAGCCATGTATCAGCGTCCATATAAATGCGTGGAAAAGTTGAGGCAATGGCATCGCCGTGGTTTAGTGCCGCGGTTTTTGATGATTCTTCAATGACTTCAACTCGAATTACATCAGAAACTCGCCGAGCAACATCGGCAGTGTTGTCGTGGCAACCGTTACAGACTACGATAACCTCGTCATCCGCTCCAATTTCATTTAATAGCGCTGTTAATCCGCGTTTAATCACTGAAGCTTCGTTGTAAGCCGGTATTATTATTGAAGTCATTATTTGTGGTCTTTTTTAATCTAGAGTGGATGTTGTCTTGCTTTATGTCTCAGGGAAGCGCGATAAATTTTCTCAGCGAAGATATGAGCTGGTCAGATGCATGTGCTGATATTGCACTTGGAAGAGAGAGTTCGCTTAAGTCGTCTAGTAAAGACGTTAGTGCATCTTCGTTCATCGCGGTAGATATTTTTTTCTGCTCACCGAAGCGTTCAGCTGTTGCAACTTGATGATCGTTTCGAGTTTCACGAAGAGACCCTCTTCTTGGCATGACGACAATAGGGGTCTCATATTGTAAACAAGAAAGTATAGAGCCCATTCCAGCGTGTGCGATTACAACATCGGCCCATTGTATTCTCTGGATAAAGATAGATGGGTCGATAGTTGCGGTATGCGCTATATTCTTAGGCTTATAAGTAGTTGCGCCAATTTGGGCAAAGATTTGGTGGTGATTATTTTTTGCCCAAGAGTCAACACAGGTGATCAAACGATCAAAGGACATTTGAGAGCCAACTGTAACAAAAATATTCATAATTATTTATCGGTGAATTAGAGGTTTAAAGAACCGAACCTTGGAAATAAGGACCGTTAGGTTTGGCTAGGTGTTCCCACTGAGTTAGCCATAAATCGGCAAACTTACCAACTTTCTTTCCGCTCAAGGATATAACTTCCGCGTTGGCGATACTGTCTACCCAGACACTTTTTGCGCGAATCAATTTACCTAAGACAATGCTTAAAAAACCGGGTGCGGCGCCGGTGGTTATAATAACGTCTGGACGTTCTTTGAGGAGGATCCAGAGAATTTGGAATGCGAGCTTAATAATCCCAAACCTATCCCACTGTGTAGCATCCTTAATGGTATAGTACTGACATTCAGTCACATCTTTCTGATAGCTATCATTAACGCTTGCATATATCACCTCGCAACCCCCAAATGCGGATTGAAGCCTCAGCAGCTGAATCCAATGTCCCCCCCCTGACGAAACGGCTAAGACTTTTTTCATTTTGGTGTTTCCTTATATGCTTTTTTGGGGTGTATCGTGTATTGAAAAAATAAAATATCTAACCGTTGCCATGGAACCAGCTTGAGCGGCGTTGCCAAATATCAAACCAAACATTCCTTTTTTCTCGATACTTATCGCCTTTAGTTAGGGTGTCCAAAATCAAGAAAATTAGAAGTCGAACTACAGCAGATGTTCCTATCAAGACTCGACCTAAAAAGGCGGGTAGCGTGTTCCAGTGAACTATCAGGAGGTCACTTTTCGCTCGAAGTAATCTGACCATTTTGTCGGATCTAATACACTCAGATGCTCCGCCGTAATGAATGATTGACGCAAGAGGAGTGACTCGTGGGTTATAGCCAATTCGTGATGCTCGTAGACATAGATCTGCATCCTCGGCGTACATGAAAAAACGTTCGTCAAATCCTTTTAGGTGGACCCATAATGACCTGGAGATGAGCAGAAAACACCCACTGACAATATCAACTTGCCTCTCAGTGTCTCGTTGCCAACCACCAAATTCCTCACCGTTGAATAACTCGGTATTTCGACCAAGAACACTTAATCCTAAAGCCCTACAGAATAAATTCCAAAGCGACATCTGGCGGAAACAAGAATTGGGATTAAGTGTATGATCGCCATATAGCGTTTTCCCTCCCCATATTCCTGAAGCCTCATTTTTTTCCGCAAACTGATAAATCGTGTCAATTGCACCGTCTAGAACAACCGTATCAGGGTTTAACAGGAGAATATATTTAGAATCTATTGTATCGGCTACAAGGTTATTTGCTTTCGCAAAACCGTGATTTACCGCAGATTTTATGAGGTGAACTTGCGGGAATTCCTTGGATATAGCCTCAGCTGATCCGTCACTGGAATTGTTATCTATAACGTGAACTTTGAAAGATGTGATTTCCGTCTGGTCGAATACTGAACGTAAACAATCTAAGGTTAAAGCCTTGGTATTGTAGCTAACTATAATAATAGAAATAAGACGGTTCATTTTTTTGTCGTGACTAATGAAATACGAGCATTAAATATTCTTCTATGGATGCTCACTGTTGTGTCTCCCTATCGATACACGCACATAAAAATTGATGTAATTCTAGTGTTAGATTCTTTCTATCATATTTTTCGAGATGAGGGCTAAATACACCTATTTCAATATTTTTTCTTATTTTAACAAGTTCTAAAATTTTGTCTGCAATAGAATCCGGGTCACAGGGATTGGCGACTACCCCGATGGGGCTTGTCTCAACTAGATCCCGTGCGTCTCCATCAGGTAGGCAACCAAGAATAGGGGTGCCGCTTGCTAAATATTCGTAAGTTTTCCCGGGAGTAATGAGGCTTTTTTTCCCTTCAGTTGTACCGTGTAAGGGCAAAAACAACACTTTGCTATTGTCACAGATTTCTTTAATGATATCTTCGTGAGGCGTATAACCAACAAATGTGACTCGGTCAGCGAATGGGCTGTTAGAAATGCTTTGGATGTCCGCTTCGGTAAACGAACCAATACACTTTATTGAAAAATCAATGTGTTCTCCGCGCCGCCAAAGGAGGTTGAATGCTTCCATTAAATGGATTAGAGTTCTTCCAGAATATTCGATCTTCTCTGGGCTAAAAGCTATTTTTTCTTTAATAAATTGTTTGATTGTCTTTTTTTTGCTACTTAACTCAGATAAAAGTGATCCAGTAAAAAGTAGTTCGAATTTATTATTATAGGGTTTATGTCTGCTACTGTTTTTCTGTTCCTTTGAAAAATCTGATCGGTCGTAGCCATTTGTTATTGTAACTAGTTTTTCATCGATAGTATTATCTAGAAAATCATTAATCGCCTCTCTTGCTGCGTTGGTATTGGCAATCACTCCTGATGCTTGTCTTAAAGCAGTTTTCATTTTACGGGCATGCGCTAACCAGTGGAAATATGATTTTTGCCGCTGCCATCCATCCAGTGCCCATGGGTCTCTGAGATCAAATATTATTGGAACTTTCAGGTGTTCTTTTATAGCTAGCCCTATTTCGGCTGCGGAAAAAGGAGACATTGTTATTAAAGCGGCGTTTATGTTTACTGAGTTCAAAAGCTCTGGAATTCTATTCGCTGTTTCGTGGGACCATGTCCCAAATTTATCGTAAGAGAAAAATGGTTTCTTACTTGAGGTAGTAGTTCTTATTATATTGATGTCTTTATCGATTTGACTCAGTTCACTGCTCAGAGTTTCATCAGCCGGGCTAAATCGGAAGTTTGACGAACTCTGATCAACGGTAAGAACGGTAACATCCCAATCTAATTCCAAAAGATACTTGGCAAACTTCAATGGCCTTTGCGCACCAGCTCCGCCAATGGGAGGGAAAAAGTAAGCCACTAATAAGAGATGTTTTTTTTGATTCACTGTAATACTCAATTTCTTATATCTATAATTTTTGCTGGTACTCCAACTGCTATTGCATTGCTGGGGACATCTTTGGTGACAAGTGCTGACGCGCCAATAATCGCTCCCTTCCCAATGGTCACACCTTTTAATATCTTTGCTCCTTCACCAAGCCACACATTGTCCCCAATGATTACTGGACTAGCGACTAATTTCTGACTTTCCGTGGGAGTTTCGTGTTCAGGGTCCCATGCGTGGTCATGATCGGTGATATACACATTGGATGCAAATAGGCAATTCTTGCCAATTGACACTAGGCTAGCGGCTGCAATATGCACGTTTGGGTTTATTTTGGTGCCACTACAAATGGTAATTCGGCCACTCCCCATGTTGGTTTCGATGGATTCAATTCGTGAATTAGACCATATGTATACATTGTCTTGGAGATAGATATTTTCTATGCCAGTTAACAACATGGGCTTATGAATGAAAGAATTTTCTCCTAGCTGACCAAATTTACGGCCAAAGAAAATCTTCCAAATCACCTTGTGAATTTTGTGTGTCACTCGGCCCAGGAAGGGCTTTTTGGAGGATCGCTGAAGAAGAATATCAGTCATTATTCGCTGCTGCTATTGATAGATCACATATCATAGCAGCAATGCGCGATAACGAGCAATTCTGGCTTTCTAAATATACGGTAAGGTGCTAGGGGTTATTAACCTCATAGGTCACGGCTTTCATTACGGGTTTCGAGGATGAATCACTATTTTTGAATTCTACCCAGATATCACGTGTTAATGCTTTGATAAAGTTTGTTCCTTTCCCCGCATTTTCAGCCTCAATATCAAAATAACGATCGTAGTAGGCAAAAAACGGGGGGTGCCCCCACTCGTTGGTCAATTCCATAATATGTGCGACCAGTGCGTGAGATACCGTAGGAGCTCCGGATACTGTGCGGTATGTTGCTCCCCAGCTTTTGTCATCCTTATAGGGAGAGTCATAGTGCCTCAACCCCCACTCTGGAGTGCCGATGTCTTCAGGCGTATAGGGTGTAGGGTTGGTATTTTGTGGATTCCAATCGGAACTGTTAGTGCTGTCAACTTCTGCTTGGGAAACAATGAAAGTTTGGTCGTCTTCTTGAAAGATTTGATTTTTTGATGAATCGGCAAAATCAAGCATCTCCTGATTATTCAGTAATTTGCCGGCGAACAATAGAACCATTTTACGGCCTTGATTATGACCACCATCGTTGCGCCAAGTTGCTCCAAGTGACGCCGCGCCGTATACGTCGATACCCGCTTGGATTATATTGATCAAAAGCTTTTCTTTTTCTTCATGAGAAAAATCCAGATTCAATGCAAGCATTGCCTCCCCTGCCGCATAGGCTATTTCTCGACCATAGTTTCCCATAGGGTAGTTGCTTGAGGGGTGAAGAAAGCGCCCAGTCCAAGTTGTATCCTTTTCTATCCAGGGGAGTTCAAAGCTCTCAGCAAGTTGGTCTAAGTCAGGGATAGATGAGGATATATTGGCGATTGGCAGAGTCCTTAAGGCTGAGTAGTCTATATCTGACTTGTTGAGTAACAATGATTTATCAGAGCCTAGAAGTGGAGGTCTAAAGGTGCCTGTAGGAGCCGTACCTTCTAAGACTGTAAGGACAACCGCCCTTTCGGTATAGGAGCCGTTATTTGCAATAGTTTCATTGCTGATTGTTGAGACGATAGATGCCCCCGCTGATATCAAAAGAGGCAACTGGGTGGAAATGTCGAGTTCTACTTTATAGGTGCCATATTGTATGCGTTCATCCCAACCGTTGTCGCGGCCTAAAGACGGATTTAACATTGATCCGTTTTGGTTATTGTCACCACCTGTGCTAATGGCGACCAGCGTAGCTGGTCCAGTTATCCAAGCATCCCCATTTGCAAAAACCCCATTGTCCACAGACTCTTCGAAGGTCCAAGTGATACCAGAGGAGGTGATATTTGTCTCAGCGCTTGCAAATGGTGTTGTGCAAAGTAAAAAGATAAGTATTAGGGAGATAGAGGAAGGTGCTACAGTCTGCCTATTGTCGGACGTAATACTAGATAAACTCATCGATATAGCCTCTCACTCTTGATGATGTGGTGCCTAGAAATTAGAATAGCTCCATATAGCAACTTTTTGTAGTCTAACTTGAGTAAGAAGCGGTTGTATGTGAAATAAGTCACAAATGATTATAAAAACGACGGCGCTTACTTCATCAGATGGTCCTTTCTGTTTGGTTTTGTTTGTTTGAGGGGCCGCTTGATCTCTTTCTTGGGGGGGGGGGTTATATTATGCATTAGAGATGCTGTCGCTAGTAATAATATCAAGAGCATTTGTATTTGGCCAAAATAGGCCACGGAGATAAACGAAACGGCATGTGTTGCTGTCGAGCAAAATATTCCCCAGGCCATGATTCTATTATATCCATTTGACATATTCAGTGTGTATTTCCAGAAAATATTGAGCATTCGGTATATAAGCAAGAAAAATAGCAAGAAAGTTATACTGCCGCCTTGAACACCTTGCAAAATATACATATTGGTAACATCGCCCGCCCATATGCCCCAGTCAGCGACAGATTTAACACCAATTAAGGCCCATTCATTAAAGTGAATTATTGCTTTGTCGATTAGTAAATATCGATGATAGCCGGTTGACCCACCGGCAAAATCGACCCTTGCAATGAGGTGCCAAACAGGTTTTTTCATGATTAGGTGAAGAATAAAAAGTACTAAGATGGTTAGCTTTAGTAGAAGAGGAAAAGAGAATCGAAACCTATAAAAAGTGGTTAATAACAAGCCTGATATTAATGCAATCATTGGGCCACTTGACGCAGAGAAAATAGTCACCATTATCGAGCATATTATGCCCAGAATTGAAGTTAACTTATATTTTAACTTTCGGGTTTTAATTGCATTTGTCTTATATAAACCCAAGGCGATAGGTGCTATGGAGGCTGAAAATGATCCCAATAAAATCGCATGGCTAAATGCGCCTGAGCACCTTATTCTTCCTTCCCTAAATGAAATTGCGTTACGTCCAAATATAGAAAATGGGTTTTCAGCATAAATATATTCATAGGTCACAAATGGGGTTAGGACAATTATGGATATTACTAAGGACCAACCGATTCGATAGATTGAATCGATGCTATTTACGTACACACGAAAGACATAATAGATCACTAGTAGGTCGACAATAGTTCCTGCCCGATTGATTACCGCCTGAAATGTTCCCCACAATAGAGAAAAGCTGATGGCTCCAACGACGGCCCATATTACAACAAGGTTATCAATCTTATTTGCCCTGTACCGAGTTGAATCCCCTGTAATAATAATGCGCGCCAGACCGAATAACGCCAGAATCCTAAGTACTTTGAAGTCCAATCCTGCAATGACTACAGCTTGATCGGCGGGGACAAAGCACATGGCAAAAATGTATATTGGAATAAGATTTTTTTTTGAGACACTCAGAATTAGAAGGCAAAATATGCAAGTCAGTATTATTGTAGGTATTGTTATCATTGAGCATTATTACATATTTAATGAAGTTCAAGAGTATAAATACTCATACTTTTAATAGAGATAAATTTTTTCTTGGCGTCTTTCTTTGTTTAAAATTGTACCCAATAGAGGTTTGGAATTTAGCATATTAATAGAAGCTTCGACTTCTTTCGGAGTGTTTTTACCGCTTTCAACAATGAGTAGCGAGCAGTCTACATTAGGTAAAAACACCATCACATCATCTGAAACAAGTAATGGCGGCAGATCATAAATAATGATTCTTGATTCGTATTTAGACCTTAACTCGGCGGTTAGAGCTTTAACAGAGGGTAAGGAGAGAGTTTCGGATGAGTTGAGTGTCCTATTTCTTCCAGGCAAAAGAACAAGACGTTCAATTCCTGGATTTACCAGTGCTTTGGTAACAGGGATGCCTAGTTCAACGCAATCCTGAACTCCATATTCTGGATCGAGGTCGAAATACTTATGAATAGATGGCCGTCTTAAATCCATATCTACGATGAGTACTGTTTGGTTTACTTCTTGGGCGATTGAAATTGCCAAGTTTACGGCAACTTGTGACTTTCCTGCTCCTGGCGTTGGTGCTGAAACTGCAATGCTGTTCCATCCGTTGATTCTTAGTTCGCGCAATACCTTTGATCTCAGCATCTGAAATGGAACAGATCGTGGATCATTCTTGTTATGTGTGACAATTCGGTTATTTGACAATACCTGAGGATCCGTAAGCGTGACCTTAGTTTGGGTGTAGTTAAATGTGTTATATGTTTGAGAATTATGTTGCTCGCCAAGCGATTCAGAGGGCTTGGGCGCTACCTCAAGCTTCTCCTGCTTGATTTTATCAATGGCGTTTTTTAATCTCATGTCTTAATTCCTGAGTGGTTTTTAACCAATGATTTTATAGATAGCTAGGTCAATCGGCATATAAAGGAAGTGGAAAAGAGTAACTCCAAGACCAAGTATTATGCCTGTAGTTATACACAGATTCCGAAATTTCTTCCGGGATGCTATTTGCTCACCTATGGTTTCTATGTATCCGATTACAACTAGGGGAGGGGTTCCGGTAATGTTAGTCAAAGCATCTAGGCCCCGAATGGATTTATCGAAAAAGCCTATGATAAAAATAATACCTAAAGGAAGACCGATAGAAAAAGTAATTGCCATACCCAAGAGTTTTTTTCTGTTGGGTTTAAACGGAAGCTCAGGTAGTTGTGGAGGCTCCAAAATGGAAAATCGCTCTGCTTTACGACCTTCTTCTAGGTTTTCGGCGAGTTGAGCCTGCATTGAGTTACCTACAATAAGGTCATATTGTCTTTTTACCGTTTCATAGTCTCTGTTTAGAGATATTAATCCGCGTTCTACTTGTGGAATACGAAGAATCTTTTCTTCTATATCGCCAATTAGCAGGGTTACATTTTTGCGCTGAGAGTGAAGTACCTGAAGTTCAGATTTGAGGGAGCTTAGTTTCGCTGATATATCCATCAGCCCCCGAGTAGCAAATCCAGTCTCTTGGGGCAGCCCTTTTTCTAAGAATGCGATCTCAGAATTGATTCGAAGGAGATCGGGATGTTCTTCTGTAAATTGAGTGCGGAGTTCCTGTCGCTTACCGTATAACGAACTAAGCCGTCCTCGGTTGGTCGTTGAGCCTTGGTCTCGGTTTGTGCTGGAGGATTCCAATTGAACTTCAAAATAGGCTTTTTGGCTCGTTAACGCTTCAATTTGGCGATTCAGATCATTGAGATTTCTCTGGTTGCGATCAAGTGAGCTGGTGTAAAGTTTTAAATGTTCTGGGAGCGCGTCTTTGTTTTCTTGTTTGTAGCTGGCCATAGCATGTTCGGTTAGGTTAAGCTTTTCCTGAATTCTGCTTGCCTCACCTTTTAGAAAATTGGTAGTTTCTGTTGCCCTCTCGGTTCTTGACTTAACATTTTCATTTAAAAACAGCGTAACCAGCTCGCCTGCTACGGATTGAGCAAGCTCTGGTGTCTTTGCTTCAAACGCGACTTTGAAAGAAATTGCCTTTGCCGCTCCACGGCGCTTGTTGTCAGCGCCTACTACAACTACGGTTATCATGCTTCGTATGCTTTCATGAAGCTCCGAAATCAACATGTTTTGTTCTTTTCTAAGCTCTGGAAACTTATTTGAAATACCTATTAGTTTAGATCGTGTCATTACCCGCTGTTTGATGATTTGTATTCGTTCTTCAGCGGCGGAGGTGACAGTTGATTGAACCAAGCTCGTCGGAATTTGCTGAGTTTCTACTAATACAATACCCTCAGATAGGTAAGTGGAGGGTATTATGGAAGTGATAAACGCTGAAATAGTAGATAGAATTATAACGGTAGCTGTAATATGCCATTTAAATCTAAGAAAGGCGGCGATATAATTTGGTGATACCTCAAGTTTTTGATCTGATTCTTCGTGGTTCACTAAATTAGGTCCTCGTCAGCGTGCTAAACAGAAGGTATGCATGGTAGAGCAAAATCCACTGACAAGGAAGAATTGGAGGATAATAAGAGAGTTTATTACGTATAATGTGGAAAAACGCTTAAATAAGATCATTTTCGTTTTATTTGATAGTCGAAGGCTTATAACTTGGCCATAAGGTTTTTAATAGTATCATGCCAAACCAATTTCAAAGTAATCGTCCCCTGCTACAAAGGCGAAACTCATTAATTAATACCTTTCAGGCAATGGCGGATGCTGCCATTATCATTACTGTTCTAGTTGTGGCAAGCGTCAATAGGGACGGGGCCTTCAGCTATATATATTTAGGTTTTATTATTTTGCTGCTTGCCGTAACGGCCTTCAGTTATGATGTTCATGGCGTGTATAGGCGGCATTCGTCTTCTACTCAGAAGGCACTTTCCTTATTCAAGGCTTGGTCCATTTCATTTGCAGTATTACTGAGCTTTGGCTACCTGTTAAGAGTGAGTTCATTGCTGTCTAGGGAGGTGTTGCTACAAGGTTTTGTTATTGGGTATTTTTTCCAGCTTGGATCCCACATATTGTTCAGAAAGTATCAGAAGCGCTCGATCTCAAGCGCAACGACCAACTGCTTGATCATTGGTACAGGGACTCTGGCGAATTATTTATACGATAGGGTTAATAGTAATCCGTGGATTGCAGAGAGAGCTGCTGGTCTAATTGATATAGGAGACTCGGAAGCTGACAATACGGAGGGAGGTAGAGTAATTGGCAGTATTTCAGAGATACTCAAGATAGTGGAAAAGCTGAAAATTAGGAGCGTCTATATCGCTGTTCCCTTGGAGTCATCTCCGGTTATCCGAAAGGTCTATTTTCAATTACTTGATTGCAATGTCGATGTTCATTGGGCGCCAAATATCTTCGATCTGCCTCTGATTAATCACAGCGTGAAAGAATTTGCTGGGCTTCCCATATTGACCCTGTCTGAAACGCCTTTAATAGGTACCCACATAATACTAAAAGCCATTGAAGATCGCGTATTGTCGACCATTGCATTGATCTTTGCTGCACCCCTGTTAATAGCGACTATAATTGCGATTAAAGTAGATTCTTCCGGTCCTGTCTTTTTTAAGCAGCGAAGAACGGGATGGGATGGTGAAGAGTTTACAATTTATAAATTCAGAAGTATGTTTGTTCAGGGAGAGAGCTCGGGAGCGCTCTTAAAGCAGGCCGGAAAGGATGATCCTCGAGTAACTAAGGTGGGGCGATTTATTCGAAAAACAAGTATAGATGAACTGCCGCAGCTGTTTAATGTATTGCTAGGGAGCATGTCTATGGTTGGACCCAGGCCGCACGCCACAGAGCATAACGTTGAGTACTCCTCACAGATTATAGCCTACCTTGGCCGACATAGAATCAAACCCGGCATCACGGGTTTAGCTCAAGTTAGAGGGTTTAGAGGGGAAACTAAGGAGATTGAATTAATGAATCAGAGAGTGCAACACGATCTAGAATATATTAATAACTGGTCTGTTGTTTTGGATATAAGCATCCTAATTAAAACTGTTTTTGCATTACTTCGCGATGAAGCTTACTAGTTTTTCTTCTCCCTTATCGCCTAATTTTGGCTAAAAGGTGGCGATATCTATACAGGAGCGGAATGAATATTAAGCTGGTGCAGAGCGCGGACACTGCAATCAATATCTTAGGACTGGCGCTGAAGTAGGAAGTGCTGTTTAGTATATTAATGCTTAGGAAGTGTATGCTGATAACGACAATATAGTAAATCCATATGGGTAGACCTTCAATCAATTGCCTAATGGTGTCGATTCCTAAGCCATTGTTTATGGAGTTTTTAAGCGCTACTTGGTAGAGCCCGAAGGCAATCACGTAGCTCATAGCTACGCCTGTAATCCCAATGTAATAGGCGCCAGGGATTGCAAGTGCAATAAATAGAAGCAAAAATATTAACAGAAGCTTGTTAGCTTTACTTATGAGGTTCAGAACAATAGCGCAGGATGTGTCCATAAACCCTAAGAGTTGCAAGCATATAAGCGGTATGAAAATTTGTATAAGCGATCCGGTAGATGCCCATTTTTCTCCAAGCGCAAATACAGCTAGAGACTCTCCATTCAAGAATAGAAATACCAATGCTGGAGCAGCGATTATGGAAATCACCAAGCTGCCGGCAGTCACATTGGTTGTTAGTTTCTCAGGCTGATTTTGTAAGTGTGCTATGGCGGACAAAAATACGGTTCCTGCTACTCTCCCTAGGATGGTTATTGGGTATCGGGACAGGCGCAGTGCCATACTGTAAAGTCCTAGTGCATTTGCGCCAAGCATTCGACCAATAATTATCTGATCAATGTTTTCGCTGCCAAATTTCAGCAGGTTATTACCAATAATATGTTTGCCAAAACTTAGCTGTTCTTTCAATTTATCTAGGGAAAATGTCAGTTGCGCGTGCCATTGCACGAACATCATTATTCCTAACATTAAAAGAAGATTCAGCGTAACTTGCTGAAATACGAGTGCCCAAACACCGCCGCCGCTGTAGGCCATTTTTACCGCAACTACCATGGATACAGTTGCGGCAATAATTCTGATAATGGATATGGTTTTATAGTCTAGGTTTTTTACGCACAAGCCAGTGGGCACCATTGTGCATGCTGTCATGACAAATATGATAGCCATAACCCTGGCGAGAGCTACAACCGTATCATTTTCATAGAAATATCCTAGCAGTGGTGCAGCCAGAAATATTATCCCAGTAATCACCAAACTAAAAACAACAGCCATCCAGTGGGCAGTGTTAAGCTCTTGGGCGTCTACGTTTTCTTTTCTAACAATATTTGTAATTACGCCAGGGTCTGAAAAATAGCCCAAAAACCCCGTAATAGCAGTAACCATTGCAAGTATGCCAAAGTCTTTGGGTTCGAGAATGCGGGCTAGTAATATAGTAGATATAAAAGAGATTGCTTGGGAGTAAATGCGAGCGCTGCCATTCCAAGCTGCACCAGAGATGAATTTTTGCTTAAAACTACTCATATTGAACTTGCTGGCATATTTTTACGTATATGTGGAGAGGTTGTTGGCGATAGACTATAGAAGGAAGTGGGGTCTTGACAACAGAGTTTCTGTTTTGGCTGAATTCATGAGGCATTAACACTTTAAAGGAAGGGGCGCTGTCCTTTCCTTTAAAGTGTTAATGCCTTTCAGATTAGGCTGCTTTACGGCGAACTGACAGACCGGCGAAGCCAATTAACGCAGAGCCAAATAGTAGTAACGCGGCTGGAACCGGAACGGTTGTTAAACCGCCAACGTAGGCTTCATATTGTTCTTTTGCTTTTACAGAAAAGGCACTGGTGTTTAAATTGAGGTTAACCATGTTGTTTACAACTGCATATTCTTGCCAGCTGTTACCACCACCATCCACGTCAATCCATACTGTGCTGGCACCATAGTTATTGTGAGGCCCGAAGATAGTCAACGTATTAACAGTTGTTTGGCCGGAAGTGAAGACAAAGTCAAGCCACTCATCTGCCTGCATGTT
>Ga0105348_1001101_pt1 | contig 18814 bp, 19 predicted proteins | sample EN8Hudsemesocosm_2_FD_83504 | JGI IMG/M metagenome (GOLD analysis project Ga0105348, IMG submission 83504) | Methane-oxidizing microbial communities from mesocosms in the Hudson Canyon - EN8C Hudson Canyon | ecosystem: Environmental > Aquatic > Marine > Cold seeps | place: Hudson Canyon... | reverse complement strand
TCAGGCAGCTGTTCAATAAACTCATGAGCATGCGCAGCTTTTGCCGCAGCGATCACTTCTTGCTCACTGGCTTCGGGTAAACCGTAGCGTAAATTTTCAATGACATTGGTACTAAATAAAACCGGCTGCTGTGGCACCAAGGCGTATTGGCTACGTAACGTTTGCAAATTAAATGCCGTCAAAGGCTGACCGTCATATTCAATGGAGCCTGATTGCGGGTCGCGAAAACGTAATAACAGATCAAACAAGGTCGACTTGCCTGCGCCGGAAGGCCCAACCAAAGCAATACGTTCACCTGCTTTTATCGCCAAGTTCAAATCATTTATCGCAAGCTGTTTAGGTCTAGAGGGGTAGGCAAAAAATACATTTTGAAAATTCAGCAAGCTTGTGTTTGGAATGGTTTCTTCCGAAACCAAACCCTGAGTTTCCACATCCGTGAATACTGATGTAATCTCTGGCTCGGTATCCAGTAGCTCTCTAATACGTTCAACGGCACCTGCCGCTCTCTGCACTTCACCATAAACTTCCGTCACGGCGGCCAAGGCACCCGCAACCATAATCGCATAAAACACAAAGGCCGACAGATCTCCTGCGCTTAGTTTGCCGGCTAGTACATCACTCCCGCCGACATATAACATACCCGCCACAGACCCCATCACCAACATCATCACCAAAGTGATTAGTACCGCCCGGTAACGGATACGCGTTAAAGCAACTTGAAATGCGCCCTCAGCAGCCGAAGAAAATTGCTGGGTCACAAGATCTTCTCTGGTAAACGCTTGGACAACTTTTATATTCTGAAGACTTTCACCCGCCCACGCCCCAACCATCGCCACTTTATCCTGACTCTCTCGAGACAGCCGTTTCACTTTACGACCAATAAATATCAAAGGAAAAACAATCAAAGGCACAACAAGCAATACAATCAAGGTCAGTTTTGGATTACTAATAAACATCAAAACCAGTCCACCGATAAAGGTTAAACTATTACGCAATGCCATCGAAAATGAAGAGCCAATTACGGTCTGCAAAATAGTTGTATCGGTGGTGACTCGACTTTGGATTTCCCCCGCGAGGTTGTCTTCAAAAAAGCTTGGCGTAAGACTCACAAGATGACGATAAAGCTGAGTACGAATATCCGCGACTACCCTCTCGCCTATCCATGACACCATATAAAATCGAAAGTACGCACCTAGCGACATAAAAAATATGATCACCCCAAAGAACGACATAGCATCGGCCAAACCTTGTTGAGATTCCGCAGAAAATCCCTGATCAATCATGAGACGTATTCCCTGCCCCATCGACAAAGTTAAGGCAGCCGTAACAACAAGCGCCAGCAAGGCGATGATTAAACGAACCCGATAAGGTTTAACAAATTGCCACAACCAGCTCAGCATACTCAAACACACTCACAGTTTTAAAAGTTCTTCATTGTATTCTGGTGGCGATAGAGATTGATATATGCCTGACCATAATTCACTGGGAAACAGTGTTGCAAAATTCTCGTGATCATTAGAAGTTTGTTTAATATTCAGAAGATTGCGAATGTCTAATGAGACAAGCTAATATAAGCGAAATAAAGGTAATAGACTTGTCAAAAATAAAAACAATGCGAGTTCACTAAGTATGTATTCTAAAGAATTAATTTTAACAGAACAGCAAAAGCGCTTTCCTTACATTAAGTTTTCCGCCCCCCTTGAAAGTAAGTTTCGTGTATACCGCCACGAGCGCTTGCTACGTAGAGTTCCTATTATTGGACTTGCAGGTTTAAGCATTTTTTTAGTATTTGCCATTCTAGACGTAATGACACTGCCTGAACCGGCTTATATGATCACAACTGCTATTCGCCTATTCCTCATTTGCCCATTAATCGGTTTGGCATTATTCGCCTCCTACCGAAACTGGCCCATTAACATCTACAACCTATATTACGTAAGCGCCTATGTTATATCTGGTGTGGCCATTATTGCTATCATTTATACCGCTCGTATAAATCAACATTTTCTTCCTTACGATGGCGTATTGCTTCACCTGGTTTTCGGTTATTTTTTAATGGGTATGCCCTATACATTAGCCACTTTTGGAGCCTGCCTGATATCCGTTATTTTCTTCATGATGGAGTCTTATTTCCACACACCAATAGAGCAGTTAGCATCGTATGGCTTTTTTATAATTACTCTAAACTTAATGGGATCGATGGGCAGCTATATGCAAGAGAGGTCTCGACGTTTATTGTTTCTAAATGAGCAATTAGTCGAGCTGGCAACAAAGAAAGACCAAGAAGAAATTGCCTCCAAAACACGTCTAGTAGCCACCGCCAGCCACGATCTTCGCCAACCGCTCCATGCGATGAACTTATTGATCGAAACACTTGAATCGCGCCTTAAGCCAAGCACTGAACTTGACATCACACAAAAATTAAAAGAATCAATCAGACAGCTAAGTCAATTATTGAGCTCCCTACTAAACATATCACGCCTAAATGCTGGGATCGTTGAACCTAAATTACACAGTCTTGACCTAGCAGAATTTATGAATGCATTAACAAGCGAGCATACCGCCCGTGCAAGTCAACTCGATATAAAACTCAATTGCCAAGGCCCTAAGCCGTGCTTAGTTCATAGTGATAAAATTTTGCTTGGAAGAATTTTTCGGAATTTATTCGAAAATGCCTTTGAGCATGCAAATGCGACAACGATTATGATTAACTGGCAGGATCATCAGGGTCATATTCGTATTGAATTAAAAGATAATGGGAACGGTATTTCTGAACAAGAGCTCCACACTATATTTGAAGAGTTTGCGCAATTAGAGTCCGGTCATAAGTCAGGAATGGGGCTCGGCTTAACCATTGTCAAACAGTTAAGTGAATTGCTTAACCTTAACCACGGTGTACGTTCAAAATTACATTCGGGCACCTGTTTCTGGTTTGACATACCTCTTAGTCAGTTCGCTCCAAAACCAGTAAACCATGAGCCAATTGACACCAAACAGATCACTCAAAGCAACATTTTGCTGATTGATGATGACGTTAATATCTTAGATTCAATGAGCTTATTACTGGAAAACTGGGGCTATAATGTTGCAACCTGCCAATGTCAAAATGAGGCCTGGGAGAAACTAGAAATATTTAATCCCCATTTAATAATCAGTGACTATCGCTTTCATGGTACTGAACAAAACGGTCTAGAGTTAATTCATGAGATTCGTCAAAAGACCAGACTGTCTCTCCCCGCTTTATTAATTACAGCTGATACCCATAACGATGAAGAAGATTACCTGGAACATAATTTAAATGAAGAAGAAAAAACCATTACACAAGTAGCGATTAAACCCGTTTCACCCGCAAAGCTTAAGTTGATTATTCAACACTACATGGCTGAGACGTAGTTTGAATGTAGATATAAAAGGTAGTTTTGAGTATTTATTTGATCTAATTTTTTTTATTTATTGCTCCAGTAATTCCAACTCAATAGCAACACGAGCACACTCAGTACGGTTATGTACATTTAGTAGTGTGAACAGCGCTTTCATATGGCTCTTAACCGTATGCTCAGTTAAATTCAAACTCCGGCATATGCGTTTATTAGGTAAACCTTCGACAACTAATCTCAGCACATCATTCTGCCGAGGTGTTAAAGATGGCCTTTCGATTTCCTCAGAACATATTGCCGATTCATTATAAAAAGCGGGTAAATAATTATCTCCTGACAAGATAATTGTAATTGCAGCAAGTATTTCTTTGCTCCCACTCGCTTTACTAATAAAACCACTGGCACCGGCTCTTAGCGAGCATTGCACATCCCTTCTTTCTTCTGAGGCAGATAAGATCACAACAGGAATAAATATTTTTTTATCCCTAAGAAATTTTAGTACTGAGATACCGCCACCATCGGGTAAACCTAGGTCCAATAAAACTAAGTCAAAGCTTTGATCTTCGGTTAATAGCTTTCGCGCATCATAAGTACTATGCACGCATTTTAAACTAACCCTGCGAGAGAGTTTCTTTAAAATAAATGACAAACCTTCCAAGTAAATTGGATGGTCTTCTACGACAAGTAGTTTAAGCGCTTGCTCAGGAACGCAATATTCCTGAGAAGTTTGGCTGTGTAAAGGCAGCATATTGATAACTTTTTATATTTATTTTTTAAATATGATACAGCTATTATGAAAAAAAAATATGAACCAAAGCAGGTTTTAAATTGAATAAGACTTAAACGTGCCCTCCTTATCAGAATTCAGGTCAACCCCCCATTTGCGGGATACCTTTTAACTTTCTTAAGGTCATTATATTGCGACTGCTCACAGCCAAATTTTATTGACTTTATAAAAATAAAAAATTGAGTGGTGCGGGTAACGTCGCCATTCGGCATTGAGTATGTAACAAACTCTCAAGAAATATCGCTTTTGAACATTTTTGTTTAGGTATACCTGAGTATAAAAATAATTAAAGGAATCAAAATGAATATTACAAAATCTAAACGTTTTATGATTGGTGCAGCTTTAACAGCATTATCTTTATATAGCTTTCAAGCTAATGCAGGATGCTGGAGTAATTGTGATGCTTACAAAACACAAAACCCAATTGTTCTGGTACATGGTGTCGCGGGCTTTAACTCAATATTTGGCATTGATTATTTTTATGGTGTACGAGATGCGCTAACGGCTAAAGGCGCTACCGTCTACACACCAAACGTTACGGCATGGGAAGATGCTTACGAACGTGGTCAGCAATTGGTTGAATACCTAGAGGAATTACAGACGTCTATCGGTGGCGATGTGAAGTTCAATTTAATGGGACACAGTCTCGGAGGACCCACTATTCGTTATGCTGCACAGGAAGGTGGATCTGACCTTGTAGCATCAGTTACAACGATCAACGCGGTTAACTTTGGTTCCGATGTCGCCGATGTTGCATTCGGAATTATTCCTGTTGATGGTGGTGCCGCTGCGTTTATCGACACAGCATTAAGCCTGATGGGTGATATTACTGACGCCTTATCTGGCAATCCGGAATATGCAAATGACGCCTTGGCTGCCGCTACTTTTATGACAACCCCGCTTACAAATGAATTTAATGCAGTGTATTCAGATGGTATGCCGACATCAGTATGTGGTGAAGGCGCGTCATTGGTTAATGGCATACGCTACTACTCATGGGGTGGCGATATGGCATTCACCAATATCTTTGATATTTCAGACCCATTCTTAAGTTTCACCGGAGCAGTGATCGATGGTAAAAATGACGGATTAGTTGAACGATGTGACCAACACTGGGGCGATGTCATTAGCACACAATACAACACCAATCACTTGGATGCTGTGAACCATATATTTGGTATCCACCACATATTTGAAACAGATCCACTCACTTTATACAAAAACCAAGCAGTTAGATTGAAGTCAGCTGGTTTGTAAGACATAGAATTTAAAAATGTCTTTATATAGATCATAGCGACTTGCTTAAAAAAGCAGTCGTCGTGGTCTACATAAAAATTGTAGTTAATAAAAAGCCAGATAAACACGTTTAACCTCTCATAATAAGGTTCGCTGATGAACATAAACAAAATAACAAAAACACTACTACCTTTTTTAGCTGTCGCGTTTACAGTAAGCGTTGTGATCACAACGTTTAATAACAGCGACTATGAAGTAAACGTTGTGTCATCAGAACCTGAACTAAAATTAGATCAAAATATCGTAATGCAAGCTAACGTCACACCGACTGAAGAAATACTTGGTTTTGATTCCAAGTTAGGGACCTTACCTAGTTCGCTTAATGGTACCTTGCTCGGCGCTCAACTCGAAACAAATGAAGATGGACACCTTATCTTATCGGATGATATTAAATACATCTTTGATTACTTCTTATCGACAATCAACGAAGAAGATCTAGATACTATTTTATTACGCATTGACGAATACCTGAACCACTACCTTGAAGAACCTGCATTAAATGAATCGAGAACTATTCTGGCTCACTATGTCGAACTGAAAACATCCCTGTTCGAACTGGAGCAAGAGATGGGAGCTGAACTAACAAATTTAGCAAAGGAGCAACTCGTGGGAGGGCAATACCTTAATTTGCTTCGAGATAGGTTAAATCTACGCAACGCCCTACGTGCAGAACACTTGGACCCAGAAGTAAATAAAATTTTTTACCAAGAAGAAGAAACCTATGATGAATATACTTATTCAAGACTCCTTATTAGTGCCGATAAGTCTCTAGCGCCTGAAGAGCGTAACTTACAAATAATTGAGCTCCAGCAACAATTACCAGAAGACGTTCGACAGTCGATGCGTACAAGCCAAATCATTGATAAGTTAAAAGTAGAAACGCAAAAAATACTCGCTGACGGTGGCAATCAACAACAAATACATGAACTCCGCAAAGAAATGTTTGGTGAAGAGGCAGCTATTCGCTTCGATGCGTTGGATAACAAACGCGCTCAATGGAAGTCACGTATGGACAGTTACCTTGCAGAGCGAAAAGTAATACTGAACACGAAAGGCTTAGCGCAAGAAGCATTACAACTTCAAGTTAATACGCTTCGTGAAGCTCACTTTGAAGCGAGCGAGCAAATGAAAGCAAAGGTTTTTGAAAAGCGCTCAGAAGCATAATGCTGATAATTAAGCTAAAAAACCAACATGAGTTAGAACATGTATCCAAAGCTTGTTGATTACATTATGTTCTTCAGCTTGCGTACTAACAGAACCAAATATCAAGCCAACAATTATGATTAACGGGTCTAATTTCATAAACACCTTTAACAATTTGGCCTGCAAAAAACCAACTCAAATCACACCAATTCTAACCCTACATATTTGAACCAATATAGTTCAGATTGAGATATTTTCAGCAGCTCTCTAACCAAGTCATGCCAAGTAAATATTATATATTCTACCCACAAACAAATCATGATTATTCCCGGTTCAATAGGCACAACAACGGATTATAGGTAATCCTTATTCTTAAGTTATGGATTAATTACTTACTACTTTTTAACGTATTGTTGTTATGTGTTTAATATTTTCATATTAGCTACAGTGCGCCTAACTGGACTCTTATCTACCTGTATTTCAAAGCTTTTATGGAAAATTTACCTAAACTGCCCGAGATTGCCCAGAAACGACCTTGCTACAAACAACTAAATTCTTCAGCATGAAAGCACAAAGAAAATAAAAATAAAAAGGTCTACTATGAAAATTAACAAGGTTATTCTTTGTTCGATTTCTACGGTTGTGCTGGTTGGCGTATTTTGGCCAAAAGAATCTTCAACAGAGCAATCCACTCAACAAAAACCAGTAAAAAATGTAGTCGTCAATACTAGCGTTGCCGCACCTCCTACTTCTGTAACTGGCTCACAACCTTTTAAGCTTGTGAAAGCTGTAAATCAAGATAGTTGGGTTAGTGACGGGGTACGTTTACAGATGGTGGATGTATCACAAACCTATCAAGAAAATATTCGTTACCCGAAATATTCAAAACCTTTACATAAAAATGATTGGAATTTGTTGAACCCTCGGGCCTTTGTGCCTACATCAATGTCTTTGGACTTCAATGAAGACTTGTCTGCCGCCATTGTATTATCCGAATACATTGTGAGTAGAGATGAAAATCTAAGCGTCAGTGTACAAGTGTCAGGAGAGGCTTTAAATAACGTGACGCCTGAATTTGTATCCGTATATTTATCAGATAAGGGCAAGCAGACGAAAGCGCTGGAATTATCAAGCGTTGTCTCTTCTGAAGGAATGCTTACTTACTCGGGCAGTCTAGATAAAGCGCTATTTTCAGATATCGAAAACAGCGAAGTGATACTTATTGCAGAACTCGAATTTAATAATGATGAGCAGGCAAAAGTGAGCGCGGTTTTCAAACTTATGGGGACCGATGCCACTTTAACAAGCATAAGCGATAGCTTTGTCGAAGGGGCGCATTTAATGATTCCTACTTCTTTTGATGTTTCAAACCCTGGTTATTACCGGGTTGAAGCGAATCTCTTTGACAAAAAAAGCCAAGAACCGATAAGCCATCTTAATTCTGCCTTTTTACTAACTAAGCGTGAAAATACTGGTCTGTTAAAAATACATGCTTCAACCCTACGGAGCAAAGGCTTCGAAGGGCCTTATATTTTAACTGATTTTAATATTACACGCAGGCCAGCTAAACCAGGAGATAAAACTGGTTATGGGCGCTCTGAAGAAGAGTCGTTTACGGTCGAAGGTTTTGATTTCAGCCTCTACAGTCAAGAAGATTATGTAGACCCAAAAAATCAGCAACGACTCGAGTTCTTACAAAAAATGGCAGGTATTAGATAAATGCGTGTTTAAGTATTTGTGTTTTTTCTATGCAAAATTACAGCAACTAGAATTAACACTCACCAGTGAAAGAAGGTTTGATTTTGGTCGTTTCTGTATGGCGGTACGGCGTTTTAGAATACGTCGCTCTGTTTGGCGGTAAGTTTGTCGGATGTAAGCTTTCATTCTGTAGGCCCTAGCTTGATAAGGAAATTAGCTAGGTAATAATAAAATAAAAAAAGGTTAAATTATAAAAATGAAAACAATCAATCCCATCAAAAAAACTCTGATGGCAGCCACGATATCGTTGGCCGCCACGGCGGGTCTATCCACCACTGCACACGCTCAAATAGCCGGGCACAATGTACTACTTGTGCATGGCTTTCAGTTTGGTGACCTTTCAAGCAAACCAAGTGATACTGAAGTTTATAACCGTGATTTAATCTCAGATTTTTGGCTGGAGCGTGCAGAAGGCAAACTCAACTGGAGCTCTGCTGAACGTGTCGAGGGAAAAATTTCTGAACAAATATTTGAGCAAGCGAAAGCTTACTCTGAGCAAGGCACTTGCGATAATGGCTGTGTATTGGTGTTACATAGTACCGGTGACCAAGTAATGCGTCACTTCATGGCGAACCAGGAATCTTGGATGATTAACGCGGGTTATGAGCCTTTAAATATCGTTGCCACAATAGACTTTGGCGGGGCCGGCGGTGGTACCGACTTTGCTGATCTAGCTGTCGGCATCGTTGCGAACTCAAGTGTGCCACAATGGACTAAAGATACCATCGGGTGGTTTTTAGGCTTGGACCTAAGTGCTTCTGATATGTCTGACTTAGGTGTTGTTCAGGACTTAACGTATTCTGGCGCACGTAGTATTTCAATGCAGCCAAATGATATTCCGCGATTACGTTTCTCAGGCAGTGGTGGCAATACCAACCCATTAAAACTACTGCTATCAGGTTATAGCGATGGCGTGATTCCGGCCTCGTCTTCATGCGCAGCCTCCTCTCCTGCCGCCATTACCAGTTGTTCCAATAACATTGGCTATAGTGGTGAGCGTGAAGGCAGAGATGGACCAGATGGTTTGTTATACAACCACTTTCCGGTATTGATGTCTAAGCATTATGATCACGGTGGTTTAAAAAATGATAATCATAGGGGTACGGTTACCTATGTTTATAATGATTTTAATGCTGGTTTAGATGTTGATTTCGCTACTTACACAGAGAAAGTACCATGGTGGCAATTTTGGCGTGATACTGGAACATTCCAGTATGTTTCTGGTTCGAATAGTAAGTCTATGTCGGCATTGGTGTACGACACATTTAATAATTAAGACTCAGTTAAAAGTGATGATCAAGTGCACTATTCAGTACTTAGTGCCGTTTGATCAAACTTAAACAACCACGTTATTAATTAACAAAAACGCACTCTTATGAGTGCGTTTTTTGTTAATAAGAAAGTCTTATTAAGCTCTGCGTTTTCTGAAGGCATAGGTGCCCGCTGCAGCTAGGGTCTTGAAGAACACCCCCCACTCACTTAAATTAGGTTTTGGTACGCGACCTTTTGCCATGCGTGCCAATTGAAATTCATACCAAACAATATCAAGCATGGCTATTTTATCCACGCCCTTAACGCCCGTAGTGAGAGGGCGTAAATTTTGTTGGTGAGAGGTGTCGGCAATGAGTTTTTGGGGAAAATCAGGATCGACTGCCGTGGTACGGGCCAAGCCAATAAAATCAGTCGCACCACTGTCTAAAGCAGACTGCATGGCTGAAGAAGAGCGAAACCCTCCCGTTAACACCAATGGCGTGTCCACTAATGCACGTACTTTTTCAATATAGTCTAAGAAATAAGCTTCTCGCTTAAGCGTAGATTCTTTCACCTTGTGCCCCACCATAGATGGGCTTTCGTACGTACCCCCTGAAATTTCGATTAAATCGATACCTGCGCTAGAAAGTGCTTTAACCACTTCCATAGAATCTTCTTCAGTAAAACCACCTTTCATAAAATCGGCCGAGTTGAGCTTTATCCCAATTGGAAAGTCACTGCCGACTTCGTCACGTATCGCATGATAAACAGCCAAGACAAAACGCATACGATTTTCTAAAGAGCCGCCCCACTGGTCTTTACGTTGATTATGTCGTGGCGATAAAAACTGGCTCACCAAGTAACCGTGTGCACCATGAATTTGCACACCACTAAAACCGGCTTGTTTTGACAGCTTGGCACTTAAAGCAAATTTATTAATAATCTCAAAAATTTCAGGTTCGGTTAATGCTCGAGGTTTGTTAAAACCTTTTTCTAAACCGCCGCTTAAGCTAATAGCAGAAGGCGATACTGGCTCTTTAGAAATAAAATTTGGCACCTGTTTACCTGGGTGGTTTAACTGAGGCCAGATCTGGGCGTTATTTTTCAGACCTGCTGCTGCCCATTTTTTAAATGGCTCCAGATCGGAATGTTCATCGAGCACTACATTTTTCGGCTCGCCTAAGGCAGTACGATCAATCATCACATTACCGGTAATTGCTAAACCAATACCACCCTGAGCCCAACGAGCATAAAGTGTCGCTAAACCGGGGGTCGGGTTATGGTCTCGAGTACCTAGCTGCTCACTCATGGCAGATTTAAATAGACGGTTTTTAATCACCTGCCCATTTTTAAGGGTAAAAGATGAACCCAGTTCGTTTGAAATACTTTGACCCTTGGCTGAAGATGATTGCATGACATTGCTCCGTTAAGTGTAATTTAACAACAGGAATAGACCGGTCGTCTTTTAATAAGTTAAATAAAAAGCCCTTCGGCTTGTTGTAATGCTTAAACTAAATTATTCGTTTATTTATTCAGGTGCTTTAAAAAAGACCGTTAACATCATTTCCATGGTGTCTGCAGCCGCTTTTGCATCACCGGTTACTTTCATTTTTAATAATGTGCCTTCCCAGGTAGACCAATACACCGACGACAACTGGTTAGCACTCACGTCAGTACGTAACTCACCTGCCTGCTGCGCCTGTTTAAATAAACTGGAAAATGCAGCTTGCCATTCGGTCATTGCCTTTTTTAAAGCCTGCTGACACAGGGTGCTTTCAGCGCCTATGTCGGCCGCCAATGCACCAATTAAACAAGATTTTTGGCATTGGTTATTAGCGAATTCCTGTATACCAAATTTATAAATGTCTCTGAGCTGCTCAACAGGGCTCAATATTGCGCCCTGATTCTGTAAATAGGTGTTTAGTTGTATTTGAACAGTTTGGCTATATTCCTTTATCAACTCAGCGACAAACGCTTCTTTACTATTAAAGAAATTATAAAAAGAGCCCTTAGGGACATTTACCGCATCAAGTATCTGTTTAATACCTGTGCCGTGATATCCATGCATGGATATCTGGTCGATGCCTGCGGTTATCAGGGCTTCTCGGGTCTGTTCACTGCGTCTTGGTCTGGCCATAGGGTGTAGAATATGACCGATCGTCTTGAAATGAAAGCATTGTTTAAAATTTAACCTAAAAATGATTGTTTCATATATGGTACAAACGTCGGATAAATAATCATCTACGCGCTCACCAATACTAATACAAGGGAGGGAGCTTGGTAATACGCACAAATAACAACGCTGAGAAAGCACACCCTGCCTAACATCCTGAAATAAGTACAGAGCCAATCTTTTACACCCAATCACCCTGAAGAGAAAAGGCACTCCAATTCATTATTTATAAGTAACGTGTAAAGATAAACCTAACACGTTTACAATGATGCCAGAAAACTCTATTTAATAACTTTTAAGTGACCTACATATAAAACTATTAATGAACAAACGTTCAAGGAGATAGAAATGAATAAACATGGTTTAGCATCAATTATTTTTTCAACGGCGGCGCTCACTAGCCAGCCACTGTTAGCAGATAATACTCACGGCCATCGTTACGTCGGCGCGAGTGTAGGCTTTATGGAAATAGAGAATCAAGCAAATGACGAAGCGAGTATTAATCAGGTTGAAGGTCGAGTGGGCGGTTACGTTAATGACTTTCTTGCTTTTGAAACCCGCTTAGGCATTGGCCTGACGAATGATACCGTGGACGATGTTGAATATTCTTTACGTTATTCACTTGGCGCCTATATTAGGGCGGGCTACCCAGTGCATGAACAAGCATTCCCTTATTTAATTTTAGGTTTTTCACGGGCAGATTTTGAAGTAAAAGCGGCAGGCAAAAGCGTAAATGACGCAGAAACCGACTCGTCATATGGTATAGGTATTGATGTAGAAATAGCCAAGATGTCGCTTACCGCCGAATACCTAAACATGATCGATAAAAATGATACAACTTTCTCAGGTTTCTCTGTCGGGTTTACCACTCAATTTTAATTTAGAGTGTTATTGACTTAGCCCCGGGCTCCGATAACTAAAGGGAGCATTATGATGCTTGAGTCATTTATTTTTGCATTATCTAATACTAAGTTGATGCTTTGGTAAAGAGTACCTCCCTCTAAGAAGGGAGGCTGCATTAAATTGTTCGATGGCTCTAGTATCTTAGAGCCTACGCCGTCAGAAACATGCGCCTACTTCAAGTTAGTCTATGCTTACGAGGTATTTGAAGACTACTTTTTGTTTCTTCTACACAGACCGATACCAGCAATACCAATACCCAAAAGCAGCAGAGTACCTGGCTCGGAAACAGTTTGGGTAATCACACGAACATGGTCACCTGGTGAGCTCGCTCTCCAGTCATTAATATTGAGATAATTGGTTCCAATACCGCTAGTCCCTAATCGATCTCTTCTTTCTAACCCGACCAGTCTAGGGTAATCGTATGCGACATTATCCAAACCGAATTCATCTTCGCTATTCATCAGTCCTTTTTTACGCGTGATAATGTCGAGGATAATCCCGTCAAATTTTACCCAGCCTTCCACTGTTTTACTTCTCAATGGGTCGAAAAACACATAGTGGCTGGAAACTGATTGGCCATAACTATCTGACCAAATACCCTGCTGTTCATTGAAACTATGTAACCACCCATTATTAAAATCGTTGCGTCCGACGTCGCTGCCACCATTTTTATCTACTAATGGGCTGGTATCTAGCACATCAAATTTACAGTTATTTGGACGCCATACGTCACCACCCGTTACGCAACCATCCATAACATAAGCACTGCTTGTTACTGACACGCCAGTCAAGCATGCGAGCAACAAAATTTGTTTACCCACGCCCTTCAGCCTACCTTTTTCTAGTCTAACGAAACTCTTTGTAAATACATTCTTTACATTCATATTCAATCTCCTCAGGCTTTACTTATGAGCGTCCAAGAAAAATAATTTGTATCCAAACTAAGACAATCTTCTCCAATTAAGCAATAATTGGTCCTAAAAATTTAATATATTAAAATTCAAGGTGATAGAGGTTTTGGTACTGATAAGCTAAATGGAATCTGTAAAGAATACGGACATTTAAATATAAGTGAAAAACTCTGGCCGAGCAATCGGCAGAAATTTGTACGTTTATCTTGACGTGGGGCGTCATACCAACGCTTACATAATGGGACAAGCTGCGTAGCAGCGAAGTTCTAGCCAGCCTGCTGGCGATCATTTATTTACTGGTTAAGCATCTTTTATAACCTGTACATATAGTAAAAAACAGGCTGTCGCTACTAATAACACGCCCATAATTCTATTGAATAAATTAATTCTAAATTCGTTACTCAGAATGATAGTCACTTTATCACCTAGCACAGACCAGGAAAAAAGAGAGAGGTAGCAAACCAGAAAATAAATTAAGGAAAAAGTCAGAAAAAGTGTATTACTGTTTGGAGACGAGAATAGAGATACGCCCGCCACACAAGCCATCCACGCTTTTGGGTTTAGCCATTGTAGAAGGACCCCCTGTAAAAAACTTGGTCGGTTTTGTTTTTCAAGGTTTAATTCTGGCTTCGAAGAAGCAACCAAATAACCCATATACATAATAAATAATGAACCAGCTACGGCCAGATACTTTAAGAAATATGGGTATTGGCCAATTATTTTGTGAAATCCCAACCCAATAAAAACCAAGAGTAAAGTAAAGCCAATCGTTGCACCTGAAACGAATGAAAATGTTCTTCGTACTCCATAGCTTGCACCTGAAGACACAATTATCATATTTACAGGACCTGGAGATATAGACATGGCTAAAGAAAATGAAAACATTGCTATTAAAAGTGACATACTTCCCCTGACTTAGATCGTGGCTAATTTTGCCTAACGTCGAGATAACCGAACGCCAAATGCGAAGCAATGCTTTTGCCGTTCCTTGTGAGCCTAGCGAACGAAGTTCATCACCTTGTTAAGTTCCCGTTTTCTTACAAGTGTATAACCTTGATTCCAGGTCACAATGGCAACTGGCTTACTGTATGAATATTACATCGCACATGAATTTGATTATGCTCGGACTTTCTTTCGCCCGAATAGACCAAACCAGAACATGCCTTCAAACACCACACCTAAAACAAGAAATATTGCGCCTCCAGCCGGAATACCAAAAACATAACATGCGACCGCTGCAAAGAAACATAGTACTGTGATCAATACCCTATAAACCATTTTCATATCGTACCCCTTCTCTATTCAATTGCATTGACATTGGTGTTCCCTACAAAACGTGACAGCTTACGGAGTTCCGCAACTTTGTTTGGTTATGCGCTGATTGTCTAATAAACCTGAGCATCGCCAACTTTGTATGTACCATTGTCATTAATAAGTTTTAGCTTGCCAAGAAACTCACCGGGTAATTCTGAGCTTAATTGACGAAACAAAACGCAAACCCCATCAACTCTTCTTATACACCCTAATGGTGTAGCCTCTAATACCAAACTTGTTAATAAGGGAAACTCTTTGGACTGTGTCATCAGTCTTTCTTCAGTAATGAGACCTTTTAGGTCATCAGAGAAGTCTTTACTGAAGCCAGCATAATTCCCAGCATTTGAATTAACACTCATATTCTCCCAAATGGGAGAAGCGATCTCAAAAATTTCTTGGTCTGATAAACTATCCATATTCACAGTTCTCCAATTATATTCTCCGTATAACGCTGCAAGCATTTTCCAGAGGTGCTTGGCGAGTTTATTGTAGATTTATACAAAAAACGACAAATACCGGAGCTTAAATGACTTGCCTTGTTATGCTGCTCTTATTAATCTAATTTGTTACAAAAGCTTGCTACCAACGCCCAGCATAGCGACGGTTAAAACTGGCGCGTAATTACGCAGTAATTTGAGTGTCAGTTTTAACCGTCCGTTGCGACTTCTTGTTATGCTTTAACCTTCAGGAAATGTTGTTAATACAATACAACCTACCTTTGACTGAGGTATATGCGCAGAACCTACAGGATTGTTAATAAAACTACCTTCATTATGGTCATTCTCTCCATCATTAAAAACCCCTGATATGACAAATATTTGCTCAGGTCCTGTTAAATGAGCATCGACCCCCGGAAATTTGGATCCAGCTTCAAATTCAAAAACTACAGCTCTTTTACCCTTTTCTCCACTCCAGATAGAACGCTTATATATACCTGGTGCGACTTCCGTTCCTTTAACATCATTCCAGTTCGTTGATGTTATTCCAATATAATTTACATCATTCATCACTATTGCATTCCTTTATATAGATAAACTTACATTTAGTTTGCGCGCAAAACAATTATCACCAAAAAGTAAGTTTACTGTCAACTACTTTGCGCGCATAATAATATGAAAAATTAAAGAGCACCTAATATGACATCTAACGAATTTAACTTTTCTGAAATGGTTTGCTTTTCATTGTACTCAACATCGAATTCAATGATTCGAGAGTATCGCCCAGAGCTTGAAAAATTTGACCTCACTTACCCTCAATTTTTAGTAATGATGAGTTTGTGGAATCAGGATTTCGTGTATATCAAAGAGCTAAGTGAACAAACCTACCTAGACGCAGGTACATTGACTCAAATTCTGAAAAGGCTAGAAAATAAAGGATTTATAGAGCGTACTAAATCGGAAAAAGACGAAAGAGCAAAAGTGATAGTACTTACAAAAGAAGGAAAATTATTGAGGAATAAAACATCACATATTTTCTCTGATATGGAATGTCGACTAAAACTCACAAAGGAAGAGCAAGGAGAAATAACGACTCTGTGCAATAAGATACTGACTCGATTACGAGAACCAAAGGCATAGTCATACCAACGCCTGCAACAAAGGGTTGGGTGAGATGGCAGATTTATTGAGTATTTTTCATAGTAGATGACAACTTGCCCAACTCCACTTGCTTGCGCTGGTTAGGGCTTTTCTGTTTGCGTGATGTCTTAAATCCACGCTATAAGACCCGTAATGAACATGCCTATTAGCCCAATTAAGCTCAATGGGAATGAGATGCTTCTTGCCAACTTGAAGTTACCATAATAGAAACACATATGAGCAAGCCTACTGACAAAATAAATAGCTGAAAATACATTTAGATATAATGCACTAGAAGCAGAAAACACACCAAAGAATGCAAATAAAACAAACGCTGCAATACTCTCGTTTGTATTTGCATGTACTCTTACGGCACGAAATAAGAAACTATTATGATCAGGTTTTACGGGATAACCAGGCGTGTGCGCCTCCTTAATTGCCACGACATCAGCGATGAGAATTTGAATTAACATCATTAAGCCTGTAAGACCTGATACTAATATTGTAATTTTGTATGGTTCAAATAATTCCATTAACTCTATATCCCTAAACTAAGTTCCAATTGTTGGTAAATTACTGACAAGCCCTAACGCCGGTATTTTCTTTGTGGGTATGTAGGAGCTAAACGACGCAGTAGCCGAATCAGCAACATACCCTTGTTATGCGATCTATACACCTCTGCTTGAAATACACACATTATTTTTGTTTGGATCTTTAGCATTAGAAAACAAATAGCCGTCGCCTTTGTGAGTTGCACCAAACTTTAACCCTTTTTTTAGCGCCGAGGCCTTGAATTTCTCAACATCAGAAACAGTAAACACCAACTTAATACATGCTTGGCCCATTTTAACGGCACTGCCTGCCTGATGAATAAGTAATTGCTCGACACCTTCTTCAGACGTAAGAGCGATAATACCTTTTTCCTCAACAGCATCGAAGCCAAAATATTTCGTGTAAAACTCAGCGGTTTTATGCGTATCCTTTGCGTAAATTATGACGCTACTAAACCCAACATTCATGCTCAATCCTTACTATTACGCTTTCAAATGTGCCGAGTTGCACAGCAGCGAAGACCCAGCCAGCTTGCTGGGGATCATTGATGTACTGAATATACATTTACTCAGCCCACTCTTCATTTTGTAAAACCACACGATACCCATCTAGATCCTCATACGTTTTACCAACCGAGTCCCAATAACTGTTATAAGACTGGACTTGCTGAAAGCCAGCAATTTTCATCGCTTCACAACTTGCAGCCCATTCACCGTGATTAGGTATATAGAACACTAGCAGATTATCTTTTGTTGGAGCACAGCCTACTGATGTACCAGTATGATGAGTAAATTCTAAGTGGTACGAATGTTTTGGGTGACCAAGGATTGAACCATCAAACCCATCATGTCCCTTGAAACTTCCAAGTTTCTGAAACCCCAAACCAGCAACATACATAGCTGTAATATCATCTAAATTATCAGTTGGCCTTGCAACTCGTATCACCGTAGATCTGGAAATCATCCGTAATTTACCTTGATTACATAACGCCCGGCTCACCGAGCCTTTTTTTGATGGAGACTTTTGTGCGTGTTTCTGCACAAAAGGTGACCGCGAAAATTTGTCCGGAGGAGCTGATGATTATACATTTAGCTCCCCAGCTTAAACTCTTGTTCGTGGAGGCGTTCTTTAATATCCCAATTTAATAAGGAACATTTACCTTTGAAAAGTTTGACTTCATTGGCGCTCTGGTTCCCTCCACCCACGCGAACCAAATAATCAATGTAATCGATAAAAGCAATGGATTCGTCGCCAAACTTTTGGCCGACAATAATTTCTTTGTCTACTGGGTATACACCACATTTAACTTCGTATGCTTGCTGTGCTGAAATTCCAATTTTTAAATAGTTCCGCTTGTCCGCTATTTTATAAGCTAATTTTGGAACACCAATATTGGTTAATCCGGTTACTATTTCTATGTCTTCACTCATTGTATTGAGTGATACTATCCTTGATATCAATTGATCCAGTAATTTTGAACCTAATTTCTCATCAATATCGTGTGAGCTGTGACCAACTACGCCTATTTTCATGTGCTATTTTCTTAATTGGTTTTATGTATAACGCTCGGCTCACCAAGCATTTTTTTGATGACGACTTTTGTCCGGTGCAGCCGCTTTTTATAGCTAGGTATTAGAGGCGCGGGTGGAAAGTGCTAAAATACCTGATGCAGCAACAAGGGCAGAACCGCCTACCTGATTTAAATACATAGGACGACTTTTCATAAAGCCGAGAAACTTCTTTGCCGATAGCGCGTAAAGCATAACCCATGT
>Ga0105348_1001099_pt1 | contig 18817 bp, 17 predicted proteins | sample EN8Hudsemesocosm_2_FD_83504 | JGI IMG/M metagenome (GOLD analysis project Ga0105348, IMG submission 83504) | Methane-oxidizing microbial communities from mesocosms in the Hudson Canyon - EN8C Hudson Canyon | ecosystem: Environmental > Aquatic > Marine > Cold seeps | place: Hudson Canyon... | reverse complement strand
TTCGGTTGGTGTGCGTGTTCCAGATGGTTTTGCGACAACATCCGCAGCCTTTCGTGACTTTATTTCGACCGATGGACTGGATGAACGCATCAAGCAGGTACTGGACGATTTGGATGTGCAAGATGTTGTTGCATTGGCTGAAACCGGTGCGCAGATTCGTAGCTGGATTATGGACACGCCTTTTTCCAAGCGTTTGAATGTGAGTATAGAGGAAGCCTTTCTAGCCCTTCAAGCCGGGAATGAGTCGATGACCGTGGCGGTGCGCTCATCTGCGACGGCGGAAGACTTACCAGAAGCCTCCTTTGCCGGGCAGCAAGAAACGTTTCTTAATGTGAGTGGTTTGAATCAGGTTAAGCGCTCGGTTAAAGAGGTGTTTGCATCTTTATTTAATGATCGCGCAATATCTTATCGTGTTCACCATAGCTTCGAGCATGCGGACGTTGCCTTATCTGCAGGTGTTCAAAAAATGGTGCGCAGTGAAACCGCATCGAGCGGTGTGATGTTTACCTTGGATACCGAGTCGGGGTTTAGAGATGTGGTGTTTATTACCTCGTCTTATGGCTTGGGTGAAACTGTTGTTCAAGGTGCGGTAAATCCTGATGAATTTTATGTCCATAAACCCACGTTCAGAGCTGGCCGGCCGGCAATTCTTCGACGTAATTTAGGCAGTAAGGCCGTTAAAATGGTCTATGCCAATGAAACCGGAAAAATGGTAGAAACCGTTAAAGTCGATTCGGATCAGCGTTTCGTATTCTCCTTGTCAGATAGTGACATTGAAGAACTTACGCGACAGGCTTTGGCAATCGAAGAGCACTATCAACGTCCGATGGATATTGAATGGGCGAAAGATGGTGATGATGGTCTGATATATATTGTACAAGCGAGGCCCGAAACCGTTAAAAGTCGTTCTGGCACGGCGGTGTTAGAACGTTATTTGATGAAAGAAACCGGCACCGTGTTAGTCGAAGGGCGCAGTATTGGCCAAAAAATTGGTAGCGGCCCAGTAAAAGTAATCAATAGCATAGATGATATGAATCTGGTTATGGATGGCGATGTCCTAGTAACCGATATGACGGACCCTGATTGGGAGCCTGTGATGAAAAGGGCTTCCGCAATTGTGACTGATCGAGGTGGACGAACCTGTCACGCCGCGATTATCGCACGAGAATTAGGCATTCCTGCCGTAGTGGGCTGTGGTGACGCCACCGATTTACTAGAGCCCGGTCAACCCGTGACGGTGTCGTGTGCTGAAGGTGATACCGGCTTTATCTATGACGGCTTATTGGATTTCGAACTGAAAGAAAATAGTGTCGATTCCATGCCTGATCTCAATTTTAAAATCATGATGAATGTCGGAAATCCTGATCGTGCATTTGATTTTCAAGCGCTTCCGAATGACGGTGTCGGCTTGGCGCGTCTAGAGTTTATGATTAATCGTATGATTGGTGTGCATCCTAAAGCTTTGCTTAATTTTGATACGCTGCCGCATGAAGTGAAGCAAACAGTTGAAAAACGAATTAGTGGCTATGCTTCACCGATCGACTTTTATATTGATAAGCTGGTAGAAGGCATTTCAACATTGGCCGCAGCATTCTATCCCAAACCTGTGATCGTGAGACTGTCCGATTTCAAATCGAATGAGTATGCGAACCTAATTGGCGGCACTCTCTACGAGCCCGACGAAGAGAACCCAATGTTGGGTTTTCGGGGAGCATCCCGATATATTTCTGAGACCTTTAGAGACTGTTTTTATCTCGAGTGTGAGGCGTTTAAGCGTGTCCGGGATGTGATGGGCTTTACTAATGTGGAAGTGATGGTTCCTTTTGTGCGGACGGTTGGAGAGGCGAAGCAAGTGGTAGACTTGCTCGCATCAAAAGGCTTGAAGCGCGGCGAGAATGGACTCAAGGTTATTATGATGTGTGAGTTGCCTGCAAACGCCTTGCTGGCAGACAAGTTTCTGGAACACTTTGATGGATTTTCAATTGGTTCCAACGACTTGACCCAGCTGACTCTGGGTTTAGATCGTGATTCTGGCATCATTGCACATTTGTTTGATGAGCGTAATGAGGCGCTTTTGGTCCTTCTGGCTAATGCTATTGATGCTTGTAAAAAAGCAGGGAAATATGTTGGGATTTGCGGGCAAGGCCCTTCCGATCATCCGGACTTTGCCAAATGGCTGGTCGATAAAGAAATAGATAGTTTGTCGCTGAACCCGGATTCCGTTTTAGATACCTGGTTTTACTTAGCCGATACATGAGTGTGAACGGGCAATAGAAGTTAATTATTAATTTGAGGCCTTAGCAAGCGCAGTAGTCGTGCAAAGGTCTTAATTTGTAAGAATGAAAACACGAGGATAGACATGAGTGACCTTAATATTGTGACTCCGGATTTATGTGATGAGTTTCCAGTCTTGGTTCAAGTGGTTGACCCTATGTTTGGAAACTTTGGCGGTATCGAATCTTTCGGCGGTGAAGTTGTCACGGTGAAATGCTTTGAAGACAATTCTGTTGTTAAGGAGCAAGTCGGTTTGCCGGGAAATGGGCGCGTGTTGGTGGTTGATGGTGGTGGTTCCATGAGAAATGCCCTGCTCGGGGATATGCTGGCAGAGAATGCCGCGAAAAATGGTTGGGCGGGGTTAGTAATCTATGGCTGTATTCGAGACGTGGATGTGATTGAGCAAACGGCCATAGGTGTACAGGCTTTAGGAACACATCCGCGAAAAACTGAAAAACGAGGCTTAGGGGACTTGAATATTCCGGTGACTTTCGGTGGCGTTACATTTAGCCCGGGTGATTATGTGTATGCCGATAACAACGGCGTTATTCGGTCATCTGAAGTTCTAATCTAAAAACTACTAATAACTTAAAGCTCGGCCATTTGGCCGAGTTTTTATATCTATGCCTATAAACTACTGATTTCTACAATTTCTACACCTAGTAGATAACCGTTTTCAGCTAATGGTGAGCAACGAAGAATTTTGATCTTCGCGTCTAAAGAGGGAAAGGCTTCATTATTTGAAGGTAGTCGGGTATCACAGACTGTGCCTTCTTTGATTTCGTCGGAAACTTCAATCAGCATGCCTGTGCCGCTTAAATCTTTACAAAGCCCTTCTACCTGCTGATTACTTCCCTCCAACGTCAGAACGACCGAAGTTTCGACTTTCATGCGGATGAAATCTCGTTTTTCATTGTAACTGCGCATGTTTAAATTAGTCATATCTATAACACCTTTAGAGGTTAACGTCATAGTGTTTATAAGCTTAAAATCGCCTACTGTCAAAATAGTGAACGGAATTTAACCAGTACGAAAGGAAAGGTGTATAGGGCGTCACAAGGTTCAATAAAATAAATCGTGGTCGGGGAGGGATAGATTGAAGGGTCACAGGTGTGGGTGTGTTTTCAGGTGGCGGCACTGCTATTTTAAAAGCAGTGCGCTTTGAAGTCCTAAGCCCAGCTTTCGCTTTTCTTTGATGGCTTTATCATCGGTAGCAATAGGGCGATGATGATGCCTAGTGTCACGAGCCCACCGCCGATTAGCATCATATTTGATTCTGATTTATCTTTGAGTCGGATGTTTTCGACCTGTAACAGTTCTAGCTCGTTTCTCAGTTGTTCGTTACTTTCCCTGAGCTCTCTATTCCGGCGATCTAAATTCAGCGCATTGGAGGAAATAGATTTGATGTTGCTCAATTCCTTATTGTTATTCTTAAGCTCTTTGCTGGTAGACGAGTAGTTTGCGCTAAGGCCACTAAATTCCTTTTGTAGGTTAGCGAGTTTGGTTTTGAGTTTTGCATTTTCGGTCTTGAAGGCTTGTGTTTGTTGAAGCGCTGATTTGAGCTTCATCTTTGCAACGGGTTCAGCAGATAAATAACGGCTGGGTAAGAAGCCCTCTAAGCCGCTAGGCGTTCTGACCTGAGAGTAGCCCGTTACTTTATTTCGGTCTAAAATTTCTAGTTTCGTTCCGCTTTTAATGCCTTTGTGCACAATACGAAAACTTGTGCCGGCACCGCTTCTTAAGGGAACAAGTAAAGTGTCATCGATGTACATGGTGGTTGCCCATAACGGGCTAACAATGGAGGTTAAGAGTAGTGCTAGTAAGATTCGGGCTGTCATTTTAATGTTCTTTCAGTTCTATTGAATAATGGGACTACTTTGCACAAAGTAGTCGTATAAAGATCTTAATAGGCAATGATAACAAAAACTGTTATCCAAGGCTTATGATCAATTATTAAGGATTATACGGGCTGCCGTACTTGTTCTGGTCAACTAGGGGAGTACCTTCTTGAAAGGCTTAACGGTGACTTGGGCATAGACACCCGCGACGACGTATGGATCGGTATCGGCCCAGGCTTGTGCATCGTCGAGAGAGGCGAACTCTGCAATGACCAAACTGCCGGTAAAGCCAGCTGTGCCGGGATCCTCGGAATCTATTGCTGGGTGTGGCCCGGCAACAAAAAGCCTGCCTTCGCCTTTTAATACCTCTAAACGTGCAAGGTGGGCGGGGCGAGCTTCTTTGCGTTTGGCTAAACTCTTCTCGACATCTTGAGAAATGATCGCGTAGTACATGGTGGTTCTCATAGATAAAGTGTTTTTGGTTAATAACGCTTACTGATTAACTCTCATTGATTAATGATGTCTTCAAGTTCTAAGCCGGTCAGTTGTTTGATGTGTTTGAAGAGGTACATCATCGCGTAAATCATGACAATAACGCATGGAATAGTGATAACCGGGTAGCTCAGCAAATTCATTGTACCCAATTCATCATTAAATGCTTCGGTACCAGAAGGGCTGGTGACAATATACTTCGCGAGAGCATAGTTTAAGGTTGCAGAAAGCATAAATGAGCCGGCTAATATATAGGTCGCTGTTTTGAGGACGGCTTCAAATGATTGTTCATTGCGGCTTTCGGCTAAAGCGTTATCTACTTTTTCAATTTGAAGTATCTTGTCGTTGTAGATGAAAGTTTTAACGAGAGGGTATTTGGTTTTTAATGACAGTATGGTGACGATACCGATGATTAGAGGGATGGCGGCCTCTTTAATGGCGATGTATTTAGGATCAAGCTCAAGTAAGCCGATACTACTGGTGAGTAAAATACTAATAAAGCCTAGTGCAGGTATGAAACCGAATTTCTTTTGTTCGATGAATTGATATAAGCCAAACAGCAGCGGTAGGGATAAACCGAAAATTAATGCGTAAACAGGGCCTAAACTATCTTCAGCACTCAAGTATTTTAGGATAACCGTTGGTAGAATGACGCAAATAGCTAATTCTAATAATAGATGGCTGGTTTGGTTAGTTTGTTTAGCATTGGTGGGCATGGCTTTTCCGTGGCAAATTTTGTAGCGTAGATTATAGGCGGGTTTTGGCCATGATCAAAATGCCCTAGCGTAAAAAACTTTAGTTTGAGAACTTTGTATGCACCATTCTACTATCGATCTTCATTGTCATAGCCGCGCCTCGGATGGCGAACTGAGTCCGGGTGACGTTGTTTCTAGGGCATCCTCCAATGGCGTGGAAATGTTGGCCCTAACCGATCATGACACGATTCAGGGTCAGAGCGAGGCATTTGCCGTGGCGTCAGATTTGCCGATTAAGATGGTTAGTGGAATCGAGCTTTCTTGCTTATGGAATGGCTACACCATACACGTGCTCGGGCTGAACTTTTCTTTAGATTCTCCTGTTATGTGGACTGCTCAGGAGCGTCAGGGCGTGGTGAGGGAAGCGAGAAGTATCGAAATAGCTGAACGTCTGGTTAAAAAGGGCTTGCCTGATGTCTTGTCGCTTGCATCCGATAAGGCGGGGGAAGGTGTTTTGGGACGGCCCCACTTTGCTGAAGCTTTGGTGGAATTGGGGGCAGTTAAAAATCATGCTGAAGCCTTTAAAAAATATTTGGGTGCCGGAAAAGTTGGCGATGTTAAAAGTGGTTGGCCAAGTCTGGCTGAAGTGATCGACTGGATTGTGAGTGCTGGAGGGGATGCTGTTATCGCCCATCCACGAAAATATTCGATGAGTCTAACGAAACTGCGTGCATTAATTGATGAGTTTGGTGAGCATGGCGGGGCGGGCTTGGAAGTTGTGGTTTCAGGGCAAAAGCAGGGAGAGGTGGGCTTGTTAAGTGATCTTTGCCATAAATATAAGCTTAAGGCTTCTGTCGGTAGTGATTTTCATTCGACTAAATTTCCATGGGCTGACCTTGGCCGGGTGCCGTCTTTACCTAAAACCGTGACGCCAGTTTGGGTGGAATGGTAATGCGAATACTCATTGTTGATGATCAGCCGTCGAATATCTTTTTACTTCGCTATCTGCTTGAACAAGACGGACATGAATGTATAGACGCCGAAGATGGTGCGCAAGCCGTTTCGGCTTTTGAGCAGCATGCCCCTGATTTTGTTTTGCTTGATGTTGTTATGCCTGTCATGGATGGTTATGAAGCCGCTAAAAAAATCAAAGAGCTAAGTAAAGGGCATCACGTCCCGATTATATTTCTGACGGCTCAAACCGAGCAAGCATCATTGATTCAATGCCTAGATAACGGTGATGATTATTTAGTTAAGCCGGTAAATGAAATATTGCTCAAAGCAAAAATAAATGCGCATTCTCGCACGCAAGAACTAACGATGCAGATAAACACTAAGAATGAAGAGCTTACTGTGCTGCATCAAACGCTGCAGCATGAACACGACATGGGACAGCATGTTCTGAGTCATGCACTGCAAAGGTCTTGGAGCGACTGCCCTAATGTTCGTAGTTACTTGTCTTCTATGACGACCTTTAACGGTGACTTATTTTTAGTGGCCCCCAATCCAAATGGTGGTTTGTATGCTTTTTTGGGTGATATGACAGGGCATGGCTTGGCAGCGGCTATTGGTGCTGTGCCGGTGTCACAAACATTTTTTGCTATGTGCCAAAAAGCTAAATCTGTTCGGGATATCGCGGCAGAGTTAAATTTGGCGTTGAAATCCTTTTTACCCTCCCACATGTTTTGCGCGGCAGCGATTATCGGTATTAATCAGCAGGCCGATACACTCAAGATATGGACTGGAGGTTTACCTTCGGCGTATATAATCCGTCCGGGAAAGGGTGTAGTGACTGGTTTGCAGTCTAAACATTTACCGCTTGGTATTCTTGGGCCTGAGGAATTTGATCGGGAGATTCAAAGTTATTTGCTTCGTTCAGGTGATCGTTTGTTGTTGATGACGGATGGTATTCTTGAAGCGCAGCATGGCGACGGGAGAATGTTTGGTGAGGAGCGTTTATTAGCTGCTGTTGGTGAGGGAGACTCTGGTTATTTTGATAGGCTGCTACGGGCTTTAGTCATGCATTGCCAAGGGATTGGTCAGCAAGATGATGTCTCCCTTGTTGAGTTATTGTCTCAGCCTATCGCGAGCCAAGTCGTACAATTGAATAGTATCGGCAATAGCGTGCCGTGGACCTTATCATTTCATTTTTCTCCTGAAATATTGAAAAGTTCGGTAGATCCTTTGGGAGATATGCTGTTGATGATTCCCAGTGATACCTTGATATCAAGGTGCGCGGATGCTATTCAAATAGTATTGGCAGAGCTTTTCTCCAATGCGCTTGAGCATGGGGTGCTTAAATTGGATTCGTCGATGAAGTCGACCTCAGATGGTTTTGCTGAGTTCTATCGCATGCGTAGTGCTCAACTGGCTAGTTTAACGCGGGGGGGTATTGAAATTTCTTTGGCCTTTGATCCAGGTATGGCAGGGCGTGAATTGAGCTTTAAGGTTGAGGATACAGGCGAAGGTTTTGAGTACGAGGCTGTTGATATCACTGAAAACTATACTGCCTGGGGGCGCGGGCTGTCTTTAGTCACGGCTCTGAGCCAAGAGATACACTTTAGCAAGAACGGATCGTGTGTCGAGGTGTGGCTTTCTATAGCGCCTTAGATAAGCTGCTAGTTAATCCGAATGGTAATACAGATAAATATCAGTCAATTGATCTGTAATTAGTGACTCGAATTGGGACATTAGCTTCTCGTTGTCGCAAATTTCTTGGAACTCTTCAGAGTCGAAAAGGCCAGAAAGGGCCATGATAGGCAGTAACAATTCAGCAGAAACTTCTTCGTCTTTCGCAAACCACTGAGTTTCATGATGAAAAAATCCTTCCATAAATCCAATGCACCAACTTTCTATACAGGCCTCAAAGTCTTCTTCCTCTTCGTAGGGGAGTCTGGCTTCGGAGCCTTGCATTAACGCGTCTTGAATTTCATCTTGTACTGTATTTACGCAGTAACTGAAATGCTCAAGCTGTTTTGGAGAAGCCTTGGGAGTTATGTCAGAAAAAACGATGGCTTTAATATGGTCTAAGGCTATTTTTTCGGGCCCGATTGTCGAGGCGCAAACGAGGCCGTGAAAACCAAAGTAGTCTAACGCGTCGTCTTGTAGTTCTTCCGAGAATAGTAACTCTTCAAGTTCTTCAATTTCGGCGGTAGATAATGGCATTTTGGCAGGTCTCTAGCGGTGAAAAGGTGGAGGTGACACTAGTATCTAGTACTGGTGTCACCTCCTGTCGTGACAGTATTTTATGGCGTTGAGGTATTGCTCTCATTCGAGGAAGTCTTAGCGGTATCCGCTTTGACAGTATCTGCCTTGACTGGGGCAGGCTTCTCAACTTTAGCTGTGTCACTCACAGTAGCGTCGTCTTTCTTAACTGTCGCTGCTTTCTTAGCTGCCGCTGCTTTAGCCGGTTTTTTTGGCGTTTCAGCTTTAGTTTCTTTCGACTCGACCTTTACCTCAGCAGCTGGTGCTTTAGCTGCGGAGGCTTTGGCTTCCTTATTTGTGTCGTCACCTTCTTTTTCTGGTGCTTTGGCACTACTTCCTTTGCTTCGTGGGTCATTATGCGCACGCGCTGTTTCTGGGCGCTGCCTGCGACGCGTGGCGCGAGGCTTAGCAGCTGTTTCAGTTTCAGCTTTCGGTGCTTCAACCTTTGCCGTTTCGACTTTTTGGGTTTCAGCTTTAGCTTTCGGCGCTTCCATTTTTGGTGCTTCAGCTGGGGCGCTACTGTCTTTGGGCGCGACTTCTGATGCAGCTTTTTCAGTGCTTGGCGGAGCCGTTGCATTAGTTGTTGTCTCAGCAGAAGCCCGTGTTTCGGTATTCGTTCTGCCTCTGTTGCGACGGTTGTTGCGACTTCTTGGGCGGCGACCTTCTCCTGTTTCCGTTGCTGTAGAGTCTGTAGCATTCTCGCTACCTACTTTAGTACTAGCTTCAGTCGTGTTTTCAGTTGATGCAGTTACCGCCTCGGCTTTTACGTCCGTTTTGGGTGCGGTTTCAGGGGTGAGGGCACCCGTTTGTGTTGCCATAATTTGGGCTGTGTCAGCATTCTCTACTGCAGCTTCGATGACGGTACTAGGTTTTTGCTTTTCCTCATATTTTTTTGCACCACTATTGCTATTCCGGTTGCGTCTAGGGTGTTTGTTCTCCGTACTTGAGTCATTGCTCTCTCGGCTATCTTGTTGTTTCGTCCTGCTGTTTGGTCGGTTGTCAGTACGATTACGACTGTTTGATCTGTTGCGTTGAGTGTTATCACTTCTATCGTTGCTGGAGCTTTCGCTACCCGATCTCTCGTTGCTAGATCTGTTGCCGCGCGAATTTCGATTATCAGCACGACTGTCGGAACGGTTATCTGAGCGGCGGTTATCTGAGCGATTGCCTGAACGTTCGTTCCGGCCACCTCTTTCATTTCGGTTTGTGCGCTCGTTTTGATTGCGGTTCCGAGGGGTCGATCGTTGTGGTGTTTGTTTTTCCTGGTCATTGGCTGCTGCAACGGGCTTATCGTCACTGCCAAACATCGCGGCAAATTTTGAGGCCAGTTTTTTGATTAAGCCTTGTTCCTCGACTGTCGTCGCTGCCGGGCTAGGTTGAGGTGCCGGGGTGCTATGTGTGATGCTCTTCACGGCGGCTTCTTCTCTGACAACTTCACGGACAGTGCTGTGCGTGACTGTAGTTGCTTCGCTTTGATCAGGTTGGATATGGTAGCTAGCGAGTTCCTCTGAACCCCCTTCTTGCTCGTCGCCGCGTAAACGTCTCACTTCATAGTGAGGGGTATCCATGCTCTCACTAGGAACAATGACAACGTTTACGGATTGCTTACGCTCGATATCTACAATTTCCTTACGCTTTTCGTTTAGTAGGAAGGTCGCCACCGGAACGGGGAGAACAGCTTGCACTGTGCCTGTTTTTTCCTTCGAGGATTCTTCATAAATCAAACGCATAATGGATAAGGCTAGCGATTCAATATCTCGAATTGTGCCTTGACCGCTACAGCGAGGGCATACTTCGGAGCGTGTCTCACCTAAGGATGGGCGCAAGCGTTGTCTGGACATTTCGAGTAAGCCGAAACGGGATATTTTGCCAACTTGTACACGTGCGCGATCAAGCTCAAGTGCCTTACGCATACGGTTTTCAACTTCGCGTTGATTTTTGACTGGCCCCATATCGATGTAATCAATAACGATGAGTCCGCCCATATCGCGAAGTCTTAACTGGCGAGCAACTTCATCTGCAGCTTCCAGGTTCGTTTGCACCGCTGTTTCTTCTATGTCGCTGCCTTTGGTTGCTCGGGCGGAGTTGATGTCAATGGATACCAAGGCTTCCGTCGGGTCAATCACAATAGAACCGCCTGAAGGTAGCTTCACTTCGCGCTGGAAGGCAGTCTCTATTTGAGCTTCAATTTGATAGCGGCTAAATAGCGGGATTTCGTCTTGATATAGTTTGATTCTGTTTTCGTAAGCCGGCATGACGGCACGAACAAAGTTCTGAACTTCTTCGAACACGAGTGGCGCATCAACGAGTACTTCACCAATATCCTGTCTCAAATAATCGCGGATAGCACGGATGATAACGTTGCTTTCTTGATAGATCAGGAACGGAGAAGGGCGTGTTTCTGCAGCGCTGGTAATGGATTCCCAAAATTGAAGCAGGTAATCAAGATCCCATTGGAGTTCTTCTGTTGTACGGCCTACGCCCGCTGTGCGGACAATAGCGCCCATATTCTTCGGTGTTTGTAAGCCTGCCATGGCGTCTTTCAAGTGTGTACGTTCTTCGCCTTCGATGCGACGAGAAATACCGCCTGCGCGAGGGTTATTAGGCATAAGAACGAGATAGCGGCCTGCCAGGCTGATAAAGGTCGTGAGTGCAGCGCCTTTGTTGCCGCGCTCTTCCTTGTCGACTTGTACGACAACTTCCTGACCTTCAGATAAGGCTTCTCTGATGTTAACCCGACCTTTGCCTGCTGCAGGGTTGAAGTACTCTTTGGAGATTTCTTTTAGTGGCAGAAAACCATGGCGATCAGCGCCAAAGTCTACAAATGCCGCTTCTAGGCTGGGTTCGACGCGGGTGATTTTACCCTTGTATATGTTTGATTTTTTCTGCTCTCTAGACCCTGCTTCAATATCAAGGTCATACAGTTTTTGTCCATCTACTAGGGCGACACGAAGCTCTTCGCTATGAGTCGCGTTAATAAGCATTCTTTTCATTAATGATATCCGATTTGAGCGGAATATCAGGCAGGCAGGCAGCAGATATGAAGAACTAAACGAATGACTTTAACGTTGTGGCTCTGTCACAGCACAACGAATTGCCAGTGGCGCATAAGAATTAGCAAAAAAGCCAATATCAAAGCGCCTAGCGTGTTGTTCTTTTATTGAGTCCATAGCTGTTTAAGGTCTTAATACCACAACAAAATAATGTAGGTGGCCTATAACGCTATGGAGGTAGTTCGCATCTCGATGTTCCAATAAATGGTTTTGCCGGTGCTGAACTACTGGGTTTTCAATCTGATTACCTGAATGCGAGATTCCACGCATTTAAATTGCCTTCACATGTCCCTGATTCAAGTGGGCGTGAAGGTCCCGTAAAATATTATCGTGCTCAGTATATGCTCGACCGAAATGGCGGTCTGGCGGCTCATTGAGTCTTCACCAATTTAAGCATCTGTTTTGACTGGCGCGACACTAAAATGTTTCGCGGCGGCAACTATAAAACTAGTTAATTTGCTTTTGCTTGCTATAAGTTGTCGCTGTACTATGCAGCTGGCTTAGCGAGGCTAATGTCCCTCTTCGCTTTTTCTTGGCGAGGCCAGCAGCACCGCAGGAATATAACAGTAATTGCGTATAGCGGCAACTCTCTAAGCTTATATGTAAGCCGTTTTATCTGAATCTAACACTTTAGGCGAAATACATGACAAGCGAACCCAAGTCCGCTGAAGTATCAGGGGGGAAATTTGCAGATAAGCCCAAGTCTGCAGTTAAATTCGTGACCGTAACCGAAAAAAATGAGCTGCAACGTATAGATAATTTTTTGGTTACGCAGCTAAAAGGGCTGCCGAAATCAAAAATATATCGAATTATTCGAAAAGGCGAAGTTCGAATAAACAAAAAACGATGTAAGCCTGAAACGAAGCTGGCGATAGGGGATGTTGTCAGGATTCCTCCGGTGTTTGGCTTGGAAGAAGGTGAGAAATCTGTCTATGTTAGTGATTCCTTATCTAAGGTGCTAGATTCAGCAGTGCTTTATGAGGATGCGTCTATTTTGGTTATCAATAAGCCGTCCGGTTTGGCGGTGCATGGTGGTAGCGGTATTCAATTAGGTTTAATCGAGGCCTTACGTGCAAAATATCCATCGCATCAGTTTTTGGAGTTGGTGCATCGTTTGGATCGAGATACCTCGGGATGTATTCTGATTGCTAAATCCCGACCCGCCCTGCGGGCTTTGCATGCTCAGTTTCGTGAAGATAAGGTGACAAAGATCTACCATTTGGCGGTGCACGGTAAGTGGCCAAAACACCTGCGCAAAGTCGATGCGCCATTGAAGAAAAACGAGCTTAAATCTGGTGAACGCATTGTAACCGTGTCTCAGGAGGGGAAACCGAGCCAGACAATATTCCGGATATTGGACGCGAGTGAACACTTTGGTTTATTGGAAGCTAAGCCTGTTACCGGGCGTACGCATCAAATTCGGGTGCACGCATCGTTCAATGGTTGTCCTATTGTGGGCGATCAAAAATATATTCAGGATCGGGTTGATGATCTGCATGGGCAAACAAAAAGTCGTTTAATGTTGCATGCTAGGGCGATTCAATTCAGTTTACCTTCCGGGGAGCAGAAGCGCATCGAAGCCGTCTATGATTCGGTTTATGCGAATAACTTGCGGCGGATGGGTTTGAAGTCTGATGGTGCTAGCCGGTGAGTGTTTTTAATGGCCAATGTCAGGTTGTTGTGTTTGATTGGGATGGTACTTTAGTCGATTCAGAGCAACATATTGTTGCCAGTATTCGCTATGCAGCTGAGCAGTTGGGTCTGTCTACTTTGGCTCATAATGTGATCAAAAATATTATCGGTTTAGGTATGAGAGAAGCTTTGAAAGAGCTCTATCCCGACTTGACGGCTGAGCAAGTGGCGTCAATGCGAAAGCATTATGCGGAGCGTTTTTTCCAGTCACGCATAGACGCAGCTAACCTTTTTCCTAGTGTAGTTGAAACCTTAACGGCGCTCCGGCGAAAAGGGCTGAAATTAGCCGTTGCGACTGGCAAAAGTCGCAACGGTTTGGATAAAGCACTGAAGTCGAGTGGTTTGGGCGTGTATTTTGATATCACCCGATGTGCTGATGAAACACTTTCTAAGCCGGATCCATTAATGTTGCATGAAATTGCTAATCATTATCAAATGGACTTTGATGCCATGCTAATGATTGGCGATACCACTTACGACATGGAAATGGCGTATCGGGTATCGATGCCTTCGGTGGCGGTAAGTTATGGGGTGCATGATTCGAAAGACTTATTGGAATATAAGCCCATTAAAATAATTGATAAACTATCTGAAGTATTAACTTTGATTTAGGCTTCTGAAAAGGGGCAATTTAATTGACGACTGGAGAAAGCGATTTGGATCCTAATAATATGTCTGGCAAAGAGTGGAAGCTGATAGAAAAGACGATGTCTCAGCTTGGTGTTGAGCAACGGCGCTCTCGTCGTTGGGGGGTCTTATTTAAGTTATTGACCTTTGCCTATCTGTTTTTAATTCTGGGGCTTATGGTTCAAGGCTTGGATGGAAGCGCGTTAAATAGAGCGGAAACGTTTACCGCGTTGGTTGATGTTCGCGGAGTGATCGCTGATGAAGAGGCAGCGAGTGCTGATTTGATCGTCTCTGGTTTGCGTTCAGCTTTTGAGGCGGAGGGCACTCAAGCGATCGTGATGCGAATTAATAGTCCGGGTGGTAGTCCGGTGCAGTCTGGTTATGTTTATGATGAAATCAAGCGCTTGCGGGTATTGTATCCTGCTATTCCCGTGTACGCAGTGATTACCGACATTGGTGCTTCGGGGGCGTATTATATTGCTTCGGCAGCGGATGAAATTTACGCCGATAAGGCGAGTCTGGTGGGCTCTATCGGAGTGGTTGCTTCAGGATTTGGTTTTGTTGATACCCTTGAGAAGTTGGGTGTTGAGCGCCGCTTATATACCGCTGGCACACACAAGGGCTTTTTGGACCCATTTAGTGAAGAAAAAGAAGAAGAAGTGAAATTCTGGGAAACGGTTCTGAAAAGCACGCATAAGCAATTTATCGATAAGGTAAAAGAAGGTCGTGGTGAGCGCCTAAAGGCTGATGAATCGACCTTTTCTGGCTTGATCTGGAATGGCGAGCAAGCTTTAGAGTATGGTTTGATTGATGGTCTGGGGAGTACCGGTTATGTTGCGCGGGAGATTGTCGGGGCGGAAGAGATCGTCGATTTTACGCCGCAGCCTGATCCGTTTGATCGTTTAACGGAGTCTTTAGGTGTCGCAACGGGCAAGGCGATGGCGAATGCCTTCAAGTTTGGTGGCTTCGGATTACAGTAATTTTAAAGGTGAGGTCTTTGTACGCTGTATTTGCAAGCGCAATAGTCGTGTAAAGATCTCAAGATAAAACATCCACGCCTTCGTTTCTTAGCATGCTAATAAGCTGAATTAGTGGCAGACCTATCAGGGTATTCGGGTCATCGCCGCTAATTCGCTCAAACAGTGAAATGCCTAAACCTTCCATTTTAAATCCGCCCGCGCAGTCGAAAGCCTGCTCGCGCGCCACATAATTCTCTATTTGTTGTTGGCTCAAAGGCCTAAATAAGGTGTCATAAGTTTCGACGCATGTTTGTTGTTTGCCTGTGCGGGTGTTGAGTAATGATAGTCCGGTGAAAAAACGAACGCTTGTTCCACTGCAGCGGTGCAGTTGTTCAATGTTACAGGCCGCATTTCCGGGTTTTTCAAGTTGGGCACCATTTAACCAGGCGACTTGGTCTGAACCAATAACGAGCGCATTGGGTGCTAGGTTTGCAATGGCTGCTGCTTTATTTGTTGCCAATCGAACTGCCAGTTTCTCGGGTTCTTCGCCCGAAAGTGCTTGTTCGTCTATATTTGGAGCGATGCAGGTAAATTCAGGAAGAATGCGCTGCAGCATGGCTTTGCGGTATTGGCTAGTCGAAGCGAGTACGATTTTCATGGTCTTAGGTGTCTGTATTTTGTAGCTTAAGTATCTTTGGTAAACATACTATATATAGAAGGGGTCGGTTGGGAGTATTCTGAATCTGTTAATCAGGTTTGAATGAATGTTAAAAAACCCGCTATTTGTTTTGACAAAGGGGGTTCTCGCCCCTAGAATTGCGCGCTTATGTCAGATCACTCGCTCCCAAAGACCGTTGACCCTTTGAAATACGCGGACCAAAATAGGGTTCTGGAAGGGAATATAGCTGTAAAACTGCTCCCTCGCTTATGCGAAGTGCTTGCAGAAGATACAGGTGACGTCGCGGTAAAGCTAGAGTTTGATCGAGATGGACAGCATTTACGTATTTTAAAAGGATCATTAGACGCTAACTTGTCATTGACCTGTGAACGCTGTTTGAACTCGGTTGAAAAGCTAATCGAATCCCGTTTTACGGTGGGAATCGTATTAACGGACGAGCAGGCAAAAAACCTGCCCCGTAGCTACGAGCCATTACTGGTTGAACCTGATACTTTGGTTTTACAGGATGTGATCGAAGAAGAGTTGATACTCAGTTTGCCCATGTTTGCGTATCATGATCATTGTGATTCAGAGCACGGTATGCAAACAAAAGCGTCGGATAACGAACCTTTAGTCGAGCGGGAAAACCCGTTTAGTGTGTTATCAGACCTAAAATTAAAGAAATAAGCGCGTATTATCAGTTTTTGATATGCCGTATATATTGATGTGCCCTTAGGAGAATTACGATGGCAGTTCAAAAAAGTAAAAAAAGTCGTTCAAGACGCGGTATGCGTCGTTCACACGATGCCTTGACTGGTGCAACCTTGTCTGTAGATTCAACTACAGGTGAGAAGCATTTACGTCACCATATTACTGCTGACGGTTTCTACCGTGGCAAGAAAGTATTAGAGATCTCAGAAGACTAACGTTTTCTTCTGAATCTTATGTCTACGGGAATCACCATTGCTGTTGATGCAATGAGTGGGGATGAAGGCCCTGAGGTTGTTGTCCCGGCTGTAGTCAGCTTTCTGAGTAAAAATAAGGCCCTCAACATTATTCTGGTCGGTGATCAGGATAGCTTGGGGGCTTTGTTGTTACCCCACATAAACCACTCCTCACTTTCTATTGTGCATGCAGACTCGGTTGTAGCCATGTCTGACCGGCCCTCTTTTGCCCTAAGAAATAAATCTGATTCCTCCATGGCTATTGCCCTTAAGTTGGTTGCCGACGGCAAGGCAGATGCTTGTGTGAGTGCTGGAAATACTGGCGCTTTGATGATGATGGGTCGCTCTATTGTGCGCATGTACCCAGGTATAGACCGACCCGCAATCACTAAACTTTTTCCTTCGCAGGGAGGCGGTTGTTTTGTTCTTGATTTAGGGGCCAATGTCGACAGCTCTGCTGAGCACTTACTTCAGTTTGCTTTGATGGGGCAGCTATTGGCGCAGGTGATTAAGGGTGTTGATAAGCCAAAGGTTGCTTTACTGAATGTTGGTGGTGAAGCGATGAAAGGCAATGTACAAGTACGTTTGGCGGCGTCGCTTATTCAAGAGTGCGAGGCGATCAATTATGTTGGTTATGCAGAAGGTGGCGATATCTTTCGTTCAAAAGCGGATGTTATTGTCTGTGATGGCTTTGTCGGCAATGTAGCGTTGAAAAGTGCTGAGGGCGCGGCAACGATTCTCTTGAGCAGTATAAAGTCATTTTTCACCGAAACTTGGTATAGAAAACTATTGGGCAAAATAATGCTGCCGCTCATGGCGCCGGCACTTAAACAGCTTAATCCTGAGACCCACAACGGGGCGATATTTTTGGGCCTTCAAGGTGTTGTGGTTAAAAGTCATGGAAATGCTTCACAAGCATCATTTGAACATGCGCTTGATCTTGCCGCTAAAGAAGCCGCTGCGGATTTGCCAGCTTTAATTAATGAGCGTTTGGATGATGTATTGCTGTAGCACTTGCACTATGAACGGTGTGTTTGTGGTAAATATTGCGAATAACATCGGCGGTGAGTATGTTCTCAATGATACGATTTAAAGGAGTACGTCAATGAAGTCGGTTTTTATGTTTCCTGGTCAAGGCTCTCAAAGCGTTGGCATGATGCGGACTTTGATAGAAGATTTTGCAGAAGCTCGGGATGTGTTTCAGCGGGCCTCAGAGGCAACAAATCTGAATCTAACGAAAATTGCTTTAGAAGGCCCAGTAGAGGAAATTAATAAGACTGCAATTACGCAACCTATTGTGCTGACAGCGAGTGTGGCGATGTGGGCTGTTTGGCAAAGTAAGTCAAACCTTAAGCCGGATTTTGTCTGTGGTCACAGCTTGGGTGAATATACGGCCTTGGTCGCGAGTGGTGTTTTGGCCTTAGAAGATGCGGTTAGATTGGTGCATACCCGCGGGCAATTGATGCAGGATGCAGTGCCATTAGGGCAAGGCGCTATGGCTGCTTTACTAGGGCTTGATGACGACGCGGTTATCGCCGTTTGTGAAGAAGCGGGTCAAGGGCAGGTTGTCTCTGCCGCTAACTTTAATTCGCCGGGTCAGGTGGTGATATCTGGCGCGACAGAGGCGCTTGAACGTGCTTTGGTATTGGCCAAAGAAAAGGGCGCGCGCAGGGCGGCAATGCTTCCAGTTAGCGTGCCATGTCATTGTTCAATGCTGGCGCCGGCGGGTCAGGCATTGGCAGAAGAAATTGCCAAGTTAAGTTTTGCAGCACCTACGATCCCGATCATGCAAAATGTGTGTGCTGAAATCCCCCAAGACCTTGAAGCTTTGAAGCATAACTTGCTTGAGCATTTGCATCAGCCGGTAAAATGGTCCGCTTCCATTCAAGCTTTGGTTGCACAAGATGCAGGGCTTTTTGTCGAATGTGGGCCAGGTAAGGTATTAAGTGGTTTGAATAAGCGCATTGCGCGTGATGCTAAAACATTGACTATGAATGATGCAGAAAGTTTGGAATCTGTGCTGGCGAGCTTTTCGCCAGCATAAAGAAATTGACCAGATAAGGTAAGTAATACATGTCAGCAGAACGCAAGGTAGCGTTAATAACCGGTGCTAGTCGCGGGATAGGTAAAGCCATCGCAAAGCAATTAGCACGTGATGAATCCTTAATTGTAATTGGTACCGCGACCACCGAAGATGGCGCTTCCTCTATTTCTCATTATTTTGCCAAATGGGGTTTGGATGGTGATGGTATTAAGATGGATGTGTCAGACCCCGAATCAGTAGAAGCGGGTGTGAAACAGGTGACACAGGCCTATGGTCCTCCTTTGATACTGGTAAACAATGCGGGTATTACGCGGGATGGTCTGTTGTTACGTATGAA
>Ga0105348_1001098_pt1 | contig 18821 bp, 15 predicted proteins | sample EN8Hudsemesocosm_2_FD_83504 | JGI IMG/M metagenome (GOLD analysis project Ga0105348, IMG submission 83504) | Methane-oxidizing microbial communities from mesocosms in the Hudson Canyon - EN8C Hudson Canyon | ecosystem: Environmental > Aquatic > Marine > Cold seeps | place: Hudson Canyon... | reverse complement strand
GGCACTTAGCGCTTTAGAGTTTTTGCTTTACTCTAGTTGCCGTTTGGCTATTAACAGGTGACATTTTCTAACATAAATCCCTATCGTTATTTTTATCATCTCACAAATACAAATATCAGTAGATTTGAGTAGCTAAGAATCAAACCGATATCATCACTCGTTGTGGTAATTCAAAAAAGGCATCTACGCATGCCTGATATTAATTGACATTTTCGAGGTTACGCTCAGACACAACAAATTCAAATAGTTTGATTTATTTGCAAAGTGAAACAGTGGATCTTTTTAACAAATAGTGGGTTATGTCTGAAAGCGTTGAGCTACACCAACTTTTTCTGCAAGTTGAAGTGACTCTTCTTTGAATTCGTCTGAATAATGTTTACGTTGTTTGTTCTTTGTCATATTTCACCTCTGTGAGTTTAGTTTACTTACTTAACGAGGTGTCCAAAACTATTGGAGCAGATCATGTTCTGGATAAACTCGTCTTTAAGTTTTTCTATGGTTAAGGAAGCCAAATTCCTTAATTCTCTAATCTTTTTAAAAATAACTCAGTAAAAATTAATATATTCTAATTATTCAGCAGTAATACTATTAAATTTTGTCAAAATAACCATCAAAGTATATTAGACATTTCTTTAGCTCCACAGTTTTTAACATTGTGTTGCAAAGAAAAAATTAAGGGTTAAATGATGGAAGATCGTCTTTTTTCAAAAGTAGTTGAACTTGCAGATGCGTCGGTTAAACGATATGAACCAGCAAAACTTAAATGGCAATGGGGTGAAGCGCTTTATACTTATGCTTTATTAAGACTTGATAAAGCGATGGGCACGTCCAAATACTTAGATTATTGTAAAGCCTATTTAGATGCGCATATTGAAAAAGGTTATCGCGTTGATCAATCTGACACATCAGCTCCAGCCTTAACTGCCTTTGCCGTTTATCAATTAACGGGTGATGAAAAATATAAATCAATAGTTAATCGGGTTATTAACTATATGAAAACCACCAAGCGTGTACTTGAATATATGCCAAATCATCTGGGCAACTCACCTGAGGGTTGGTTATACCCGAGTAGTGTTTGGGTCGATTCAGTGATGATGTATGGGGTGTTTACTAGTTGGTATGGCACCAGTGCAAAAGATGAAGAAATGTATGACTTTGCTCGTAGACAACCAGAGCTTTTTGCTCAATACCTACAAGATCCCGATGACAAACTTTTTTATCACAGCTATTGGACAAAATTTGGCTGCACCTATCCTAGACAAAAACTATACTGGGGACGAGGTAATGGTTGGGTAATTGCTGGATTTCCTTTGGTACTTGAAAATTTAACCAAAGACAGTGAAGAAAGCAAACAAGCCATTAATATATTTAAAGAAACTTCTGAAGCCTTATTACCTTATCAACGTGAAGATGGCTTTTATGAAACCGTATTTAATAAAGTCGGTAAAACCTATAAAGAAAGTAGTGCGACTGCACTGATAGCGAGTGGTTGGTTGCAAGGTGTTAATGAAGGTTATTTAGATAACAAATTTAAAGAGCCCGCGTTAAAAGCCTTTGAATCAGTAATTAATTGCTTAGAATATAAAGACGGTTTGCTCAGTATGCCGCTGATCAGTGCGCCAACAATTCCAACACCACTTATGCCATATTTAGCATATAAATTTACGCCTAAACACAGTGATTGGCATTATGGTTTAGCCTCGTTAATTTTTGCAGGCATCAATTACCAAGCGCTAATGTCAAAAGATTCATAGTCGCTTATAAACACGTTACAACAAAAAGTAGAGAGAACAAAATGACATCATTTTCTTCATTGATGGCAGGACAAAAACTGCTGCCTATTATTCAGGCCGATACAGTTGAACAAGGATTGAATATCGCTAGAGCAATGTCTTTAGCAGGCATTAAACTTGTTGAAGTTGTACTGAGAACTTCAGCGTCAATTGATGTATTAAAAGCGATTAAGGATGAATTTCCTGAACTGATTGTTGGCGCTGGCACCGTAATTACCCCAACTATTTTAAATGAGGCGATCGAAGCCCAAGCTGATTTCATTGTAACGCCAACCATTTCAGGAAAACTGTTGGATTGTTTGAGCAGCTGTGGCTTGCCTGTTCTTCCGGGGGTATCAAATGCAGCCGATATTTTATTAGCGTATGAATATGGCTACAGGGAATTAAAACTCTTTCCTGCTTCACTTTCTGGAGGCTGTCCTTTTTTGTCAGCAATGTCTTCCATATTTCAAGACATTTCATTTTGTCCTACAGGAGGCATTAACGCAAAAAATCAGCATGAATACTTAGCGTTGAATAATATTTTTGCTGTCGGCGGTACTTGGGTAGCAGATAAAAGTTGGGTAGAAAATGAAAATTGGTTACAAATAACCAAAGCTTGCCAAGAAGCATTGCAACCAGCTTAGACAGGAAATACATTTGTAAGATTATAGCGTTATTGAAGTATTGTGACTCTGTTTGTCAGTTAAAAAATAAAGTTTGTCAGTTTTTACTGACAAACGCTTTTCTCTACTAGATGACAGTCAGCAAAATTCAAATAATGGTTCCAATCAAACGTTAACATGTCATGTTTGCCATCTCGCAGGTGATAAGATATTGGGCCAGTAATTGCCTCACCGACATCAGGCATAGTTGAAAGTTTATCAGTGTCCATGCCAAATAGTTGATAAACCGGTGCTGCGGCACTGGCAGCGAGAAACTCACCTCGAGGGTCAGCCCAGTGATCTTTACTGCCACTGGCCACATAAACAGGGCGAGGAGCCAACAAAGCTATCAGTTGGTGCTGATCAATCGGTAGTTTATCTTCTTGCTCTGCATAGTTTTTAAATTCAGGTGTAAACCAATGGGGAAACATCGTTGTAATGATTTTTACTGTTTCACCAAACTGACGGCGAGATAGTGCAGCTCCTACGGAACCTGAATTATTACTGATAGCAGCAGCAAAACGCTGGTCTTGAGCTGCCGACCACAACGAAGCTTTACCCAGCCTAGAGTGACCAATAGTCACGACCCGTGAAGCATCAATACTCTCATCTAGTTCAAGATAATCGAGCATTCGGCTCATTCCCCAAGACCAAGCCCCGATAGCTCCCCATTTGGCAATATTTACGTCGTTAGTTGCATCCTTACTTATGTCATCACTAAACAAGCTGTGAATGCTATTGGGCTGTCCATTTATATGATCGGGATAAAAATCACCATAGTAAGCAGTTACAAAGGCATAACCTCGGTCAATAATCATTTCTATAGGATAACGTCTAACACGCTGTCCGCGATTAGCATCGGTTGCCTGATTGGATAGCACACCATGCTCTACATCTTTTTTCACCCAATTCTGAGTTAACAGCACTGCGGGGTCACTAGTTATTGTGTGGTTTCCACGAAAATTTAGTCCTAAAAATGCAGGAACAGGTCCTGAAATATTATTAGGGCGATAGATAAGCATGGTAATTTTATGTTCGAGTGAATTGCTTTGCCCCTGAAAAGTGAGCGTTACTTGCTGGCGAAGCGCCTTATCGTTGAAGGCTTGCTTACTAGATTCAATCACACGAGATGTTACTAAGAGTTGTTTGCTTGGTGTCTGTCCATAAATATGCTTAGCAAATTGGGCGAGCAAGTCTTGTTGATTATTTTGCCATTGCTCAGCTGATGTCATTGGTTTACCAGCCACAGAACGTAGCACTGGTGGCAATTCATACGCAGGAACCTTTTCTTCATTCTGGTTGATATCGAGTAATATTGAAATCGAAGCATGTGGGAAGTCTTGATGAAACTTCCAAAGCTCTTTAGCTGCATCGACTACACCGCTAAATACGCCCATAAGATACATAAGGACAGTAAATAGACCTATGCCAATCCAAGTGATTTTTTTTGATTTCATCACATATTCCTCGTTAATTTCCAATTATTTAATGTGTCATTGCTTAGACAATATCTTATATTATGGATGGCCCCAAAGTTCAGGAGGTAAACATTTAATGTTACCTTTATTTATTTGTATGCCAAATGGTCTATCTTTTTTTATCAATAAAGGGGCATCTAAGTCTACATAGCTGGCTTGAGTCGCCAAAATTAAACCAGGCGCCATTGAAAGCGAAGTACCTACCATACAACCTACCATAACCTGCATGCCGTATGCTTTTGCAAACTTGGCAAGTTTAACTCCCTCTGTAAGGCCGCCACTTTTATCAAGTTTTATGTTAACAACGTCATATCGCTGGGCAAGATAAGGGATATCCTTGTGAGTGTGACAAGACTCATCGGCACCAATGGGGAAAGAAAAAATTTTCTTTCTCAGAATGTCATCTTCTCCGGCTTGTAAAGGTTGTTCTATTAACAAAATGGGCAAGTGTTTGACTGAGTTGTCAACCTGTTCGAGCAAGTCGATATCCCAACTCTCATTGGCATCGATGAGTAACTTAGCATTTGGCGCATTTTCATGAACAGCATTTAACCGTTCAATTATCTGCTCTTGATTTAATTTTATCTTTAATAGTGGAAAGTCTTTTAATAGAGCAGCCGCTTTTCCCATATTTTCAGGACTGTCTATGCTGATGGTTTGTACTGTGGTGATATTTTTTGGCTCAGCAAAATTAAGTTGTTCACTGACATGTCGTTGTTTGATTTTTGCATTTAAATCCCATAACGCACAATCAAGTGCATTTCTAGCAGCGCCCGCGGGTAACCATTGCTGCAGTTGCTCACGGCAGTTATCTATATCATCGTTATGTGCAGCTAGCATCTCTTCAACTGACTTAATGGCTTCTATAACACTTTCGACACTTTCACCAAAGCGTGGAGTTGGTACAGACTCGCCAGTGCCGACTAAGTCATTTTGGTGAATGGTTACTTTCACTACTTCCGTTTCAATACGACTGCCACGCGCAATCACAAAAGGCTTTGCCAATGGCCATACTTCACGATTTACTGTCAGGCTAAATTTATTCATGGTGAATTTACTCATGACTTGTTTTCTCTAAACTAGACACAAAATTCTCGCTGCCTGTTAACATAGGATCAAAACAAGGTAAATTAAATTGTTTTTCAAGTTGTTTTATCAACTCTCTACCTTGTTTTTCGCCGACAACTCGGCAGTTAAGTGATATACCTGCAAGTTTCACCTTAGGGTTTGTTAACCGTGCAATGACAAGGTTTTGCTCAATACAGTTAGCCAGATCAGGCACTTTGTATCCTGGTACATCTTTAATGTCCTCACGACCAGCCTCATGACACAAAACCAAGTAATCAGCTTGAGCGCCATGAAGTAAGCCAGTACTAACTCCGGCAAACGACGGATTAAATAGTGAGCCTTGCCCTTCAATAATATCCCAGTGGTTTTCATCAGCATCTGGTGATATTAGCTCAACGGCACCGGCAATAAAGTCAGCAACTACAGCATCAATACAAATACCATTATTCGCGAGTAATAGGCCACTTTGGCCTGTAGCTTTGAAACTGACATCAAAGCCTTGCTTTTTCATTTCACGTTCAATACTTAAAGATGAATACATTTTGCCAACAGAGCAGTCAGTACCCACCGTTAAAATGCGTTTACCACTGCGCTTCTTGCCATTACCAATAGGGATGTTTAGGGCTTGATGGCGTAAATCAAATAGCTGGCAACCATGTGTTTTTGCAGCATCGTGAACTCTGGGGATATCGACCAACTTTTCATGAAGACCACAGGCAATATCTAACCCTTGTTCAATGGCTTCGACAATATGGTCAATCCAATTTTCGCTAATCGTTCCGCCACTATTGGCCAAGCCGACAACAAAGGTCTTGGCTCCTTTACTTTTAGCTTCTTTGGGTGAGAATTTCTCTAAGCCTAAGGTTATTGAACAATCTGGATGAGCGTATTCACCTAAACAAAGCTCAGGGCGCCAGTCAGCAATACCTCGGGAGGTCTTAATTGCTAAGGGTTTGCTAGCATCGCCAAGGTATAATAAAAAAGGAGGACTGAATTGCATAATAATTACCTATGAAATAAGGGCTAAAAAACTGAACTGCTTAAGAGAGCTCATTTAACAATGACTACGATATTGTTATTTCGACAATAAAGCTTAATTAAAATTAAAAAAAACTGACGTAATATTAATAAAAGTTGAAAAAATTAGAGAAAAAGGATTTATTCCTTTAAAAAATATTGCAACGCCCCTAGCTTTGTTGACCTGTAATTACTGCTCCACATTAGGGAAAACAATATGAATATTTAGCGTTGAAGAGTAATATCAAGCTGTATAAGAAAGTTCTAGCTTAGCGAGAGTTTTAAAGCATAAAGGTACAAGTTCATCGCTCCTGAATGAAGCTAAGCGCCTACATCCATGTAATAACCTTGTTAAAATCAATAACGCAGCATATAAGCGTTGAAACAATACTATATGATCATTTTTTTAATAATTAGTCAGAAAAAATCATCAAATTGCTGATATTCGGAAGTAATAAAAATGGAAATAAGGAAAATAGAATAGAGATTGACAGTATTTTTTAGCAAAAGGGTAGACAAAACTTATGGTTCATTTAAATTTTTTTCGCTCTATGTTTTTTAAAACTAAGCTAAGAAAAGTGACATCTATCATAATAAGCATTCTTATTTTAGCGGCAAGTTATTTACAGTTTTATCAAAAAACAGTCGCAGATAATTCACCCAATATTGTTTTTATCGTTGCTGATGACTTAGGTTGGAAAGATTTAAGCAGTTACGGAAATAAGCACATTAATACTCCCAATATTGATGCGTTAGCAACAACAGGTATGCGCTTTAATAATGCCTTTGTTGCTGCACCTAGTTGTGCTTCAAGCAGAGCAGCATTAGTTACGGGTCAATATCCTCATACTAATAAAGTAACAGGCTTAACCCACCGTTACCCTTCAAAATCTCTAAAACCATTCTATACAACATTAGCAAGCGTATTAAGAGAGCATGGTTACACTACAGCCATTGATGGTAAATGGCACATAGCACCTTTTTATCCAACATTATTTTATGGATATCAAGAGCGAATGACAGGATTGGGAATATTTAAGGGTGATTGGCAAATTAAAAGTTCAGAAGATGCTTTAGGATTTATTAAACGTAATGCTGCAGATAATAAACCATTTTATTTAGAGCTTAATTTTTTACAAAACCATCGCGTTGATCAGGGGAAATTGTACTATTCTCCGGACTTTCCCGTTGACCCAGACAAAATTACAGTACCTGATTATTACAATTTGCCTGACTGGCCAGAAATTAGAGAAGATGTTGCCAAGTTTTATAGTCAGACCATGGAAATGGACTCTATTATTGGTGAAGTTGTCCATGCATTAAATAAGCTTAAGCTTCGAGAATCAACGATGATTGTTTTTGTCAGTGATAATGGTCCTCCTTTTCCTGGAGCAAAAATGACCTTATATGATCGTGGCATTGGCACACCACTCATTATAAATTGGCCTGGAGTCATAACCCCGGATTCTCAAGAGAATGCATTGATAAACACAATAGATATAATGCCAAGCATATTGCAGGCAGCCAATATAACTATTCCTGAAAGTGTACAAGGTCAGTCTTTTATGCCACTACTTATGAGTAATAATTCAGCTGATTATAACGAACGAAAACAAGTTTTTAGTGAATTGGATTATCACGTTAACTATTTACCCAGTAGAAGTGTTAGAACAAAAAAGTGGAAATATATTAAAAATTACTCAGATGACATGGTTGGGTTAGATGAGCTAAGTAATACCCCTTGGGCTAATAAATTATCAAGGAATCCAAATCAATTATGGATGCAACCAAGAATTCAGGAAGAGCTATATAACCTTGTTGATGACCCTAATGAGACCGTTAACCTTGTTAATCACCCTCAATTTCAAAAAAAACTCATTGAATTAAGAGTTTCTTTGGCTAAGCATTTGCGGGAAACCAATGATCCGTTTTTAGAGCAATCATTCACATATAGCTCAACAAAAATGAATTAATAGCAAAAGGGAACAATTAAATAAAATGCTTGCCAAAGCATCTTTATAGGCCATTTTTTAATAATTAGTCAGAAAAAAACGATCAATTTGCTGAAATTCGGGAGTAATAAAAAGTGAAATCAGGAAAATAGAATAGAGATTTTCCGAGTTTGTTAGACTCTTGTTAGTTATAGGTGAGATTAAAAATATGACGCAGTTAGCGCAAACGGCATCAACAGCCGTAACAACAAAACCGCTCGATTTGAAAGAAAAGATCATCTTTGGCTCTGGTGATATATTCATCGGCGGCACTCAAGTTATTATGGCGTTTTACTACCTACGTTTTCTAACCGACGTTATTCAAATATCTCCGGCACTTGCTGGCACCATTGTGTTAATTTCTAAAATATGGGACGCGATAACGGACCCGATGATGGGAGTTATTACAGACAATACGCGCACTCGTTGGGGACGACGTAAGCCTTTTTTCTTTATTGCCTTCTTCGGCATTATTTCTTCGTTTGTATTGCTTTGGTACCCAGTTGAGTTTGACTCAACACCGATGAAGTTCGTCTATGTCTTATTGACTTATTTATATTTTTCAACGGTTGCGACCATTACACTCGTACCATACTCCTCAATGAGTAGTGAAATTACTACCGACTATAAAGAAAGAAATAACGTTAATGGTATTCGCCTATTTTTCTCGCAATTTTCATCATTACTTGGCGCAGTGTTACCGTTAACTGTTGTTAATATGTTTGAAGACGAGAGCATGGGTTGGTTAGTGATGGCGGTTGTTTTCTCTGTCGTTTATGCCATTCCATATATGTTGATGTTTTTCTTCACCCATGAGCGAGTTCCTGTGTGTGGAGAAAAAAGTAAATTTGAATTAGCGTCATTTTTACGACCGTTTAAAATAAAATCATTTCGAAAATTAGTATTAATGTATTTTCTTGCGTATTTAACCATGGACGTTGTTGCCGCAGTTTTTCAATATTACATGCTCTATTTTCTCGACAGAAAAGACGAAGCCGATTATGTCATTGGTACCTTGCTTGTGGTGCAGATATTTTTAATCCCCGTTGTTGTTATTCTTGCTAATAAGTATTCAAAGTCTATTGTTTACAAATACAGTATTCTGATTTGGCTTGCTGGGGCAATCATGCTGGCAGCTTATCAACAAGATTGGCCACCTTATGCTATTTATTTGATTTCAGCCTTGATGGGGTGTGGTGTTACTGGGTGTGTAGTAATGCCTTGGGCGATATTTCCTGATGTAACAGATGTTGGCGAGTTACATTTTGGTCACAGGATTTCAGGCTCGTTTAGTGGTGTAATGACCTTTACTCGAAAATTTTCAGGAGCTTTTGGTATTTTTGTTGTTGGTATTGTTTTAGAAATTTCAGGTTATTTAGCGCCGATCAAAGAAGTAGTAGATGGCAAATTATCGGTTACTTTGCAAACACAGCCCGACGCGGTGGTTACGGCATTACAGTTAATCGTTCTAGTGTTTCCGTTGGTGTTGCTAATCCCTGCTTATTTTGCTGCACGCTCTTATCCGCTTGATCAGTCAACCCATGAAAAACTACGTACTCACCTAGAGTTTAAACGTGGTGAACGTGAGCAAGACAATTTATCTGCACAAGAGCTTAAAACAATAAAAGATCTGCTTATTTAACAGGAAAATTTAATGTTCAATCTACAAGATTTTAAACAAGGATACTTTTTATGAAAAAAATATTTATCAGCCTCGGTATACTCATTATTGGTATTGTTGTTTGGCTCGGTGTCGATGTTGTTAACAATGAATCGATTGTTAAGCTAGAAAACAAATCAGCAGTAAAATTAAAAATGCGTGATACCGCGGCTTTATATGCATTACAACACAATCAACCCTTTGATTTTTCAGAGCTAGCAGATGCATATACCAAGATGAACGAACGCCATGATACGGCAGATTTTCGTACGCCATCATTATTACGTATTTTATATGATCATCAAGAAAAAGTGCCCGCTGATGCCTTAGCTGAAATGAAATCTACTTTGTTAAATTTCAAGTATTGGATGGATCAACCAGGTCAGGACAACATGTGTTTTTGGTCAGAAAATCATCAGATTTTATTTTCATCTGCAGAATATTTATTGGGGCAACTTTATCCTGATGAAATATTTACAAATACCGGCAAAACAGGTGCTGAGCATAAAGAAATGGGACGTGCTCGCATACTTTCATGGCTAGAGCAGCGTTGGTTGTATGGTTTTACTGAGTGGTATTCAAATACCTATTACGCGGAAGATGTTGCACCATTGGTTAATTTAATTGATTACGCTGATGAAGAAGTTAGTACTAAGGCAAAAATTGTTTTAGATTTACTTCTTAACGATATAGCCACTCAATCATATCAAGGTCTTTTTGTTACCTCTAGCGGTCGCATGTATGAAGGTGGCAAGCGTGAAGGCAATGGTGGTTCAATGAAAAGACTTATTGCTAGCATATGGGGAGATCGATACAACGTTGGTGTAGAAAAATCTATTATGCAGAACTTCCTTTATTCTGAAAAATACCAAGTACCAGAAGTCATTAAATCGATAGGTTTTGATGAATCTGAGCAAATTATTAAAGCAACAAATGGTCTAAATTTATCAGAGCTTGCCGGTAAGGACTTAATAGGCCAACAAGATAATCAAATAATGATGCAGTTGGCTATGGAGGCTTTCACTAACCCTGAAGTGATTAGTAATACAGTTGCCTATATCGACAACAATGACATGTTTTCAAATAAGTTTGTTCATGATTTTAAAATAGTAAATTTGGGTTTTGTTAAAACATTTGGTTTATTACCGAGTATCAGTCGCTTATTAAAACCGGTTAGTGATGGTGTTGCTATTCAGCGCGCCAATACCTATACCTATAAAACGCCTGACTTTCTGATTTCTACGGCACAGGCCTATCATCCAGGCACTTTTGGTGATCAGCAACATTTATGGAATGCGCTTCTAGCAAAAGGAGTCAGTATTTTTACTACGCATCCAGCAACGGTAGGAGCGTCATTAAATTCGCCTAGTTACTGGGTAGGGTATGGCACAACACCTCATGCTGTTCAGGATGAAAACATTGTACTAAATATTTATAAAATACCAAGTGAAGCAGGATTTATGGGCAAAAAACCTATTCATTCTACTCATGCTCATTTCCCTAAAGATAAAATGGATGAAGTAATAATAGATGGTCGTTATGCCTTTGGCCGTTTAGGGCATAAATATGTTGCCTTTACCGCAAAAAATGATCTTTATTATTCGAAAGAAGATAACTCTCAAGATGAAAAAGAGCGAGAAATTACCTATCAAATGTTTCAAGACGGCCCTCGCAGCGATTGGATTGTTGAAACAAATGCAGAATACGATTTGATCCAAGATGGCGCTGATACTTATTGGATTTTTGAAGCCAGTACCCAAGAAAAAGAACAAAGCTTTAAAGAATTTGTAGAACGTATAAAAAGCAATAAAGTGGCTTATATAAATAATGAGCTTAGTTATCAATCAAGTGGTAAAAAGCTAGCATTACAGTATCAAGGTGACTTTACCGTTAATGATCATATTGTTGATACTGAACATAAACGTTTTGATTCTGCCTATGCTGTCGTTGAACGTGAGGCTAAAACAATGACCATTAACCATGATGGTAAATCACTATTTTTAGATTTTTATAACCAAGTCAGAGAAGAGCGCTAGTTTAACGATAAGCACTATAAATATTAAAATAAATAAGAAGTTATAAATAAGGCATTTTTATGAAAAAATTACTCATTGCTCTCAGTATCATTATTATCGCTATTATTGCCTGGATAGGTACTGATATTGTTAGTAACGAGGATATTGTCAAAGTACGCGCCAAGTCTCCAAAGGGACTTCAGATGCGTGAAAATGCTGCCTTATATGCTTTACAACATGATCAGCCCTTTGACTTTTCACAAATGGCTGATACTTATACTAAAATGAATGGTCGTTTTGATACGGCTGATTTTCGCACGCCGTCACTTATTCGTATTTTATATGATCATCAAGAAAAAGTGCCTGCAGATGCCCTAGCTGAAATGAAAGAAACCTTACTCAATTTCAAATATTGGATGGATCAACCCGGCCACGACGGTATGTGCTTTTGGTCGGAAAACCATCAAATATTATTTTCTTCTGCTGAATACTTGTTGGGGAAACTTTATCCTGATGACATTTTTACTAACGATGGCAAAACAGGCGCAGAGCATATGGCAATGGCACGTGCGCGCGTAGTATCTTGGTTAGAACAACGCTGGTTATATGGTTTTACTGAGTGGTATTCAAATACCTATTATGTTGAAGATGTAGCACCGTTAATAAATTTGATTGATTTTGCTGATGAAGAAATCAGTATGAAAGCACAAATCATTCTTGATTTATTAATTCATGACGTGGCAACACAATCTTATAAAGGACATTTTGTAGCCTCTAGTGGTCGCATGTATGAACACGGTAAACGTAATGGTACTGGCGGCTCTATGAGTAAACTTATTGCTAATATATGGGGTAACCGTTATGGCTATAGTGAAGACAAAGGTATGATGCAAAACTTTAATTATAGTAAATATCAAGTACCCGCTGTAATTAAAGCCATCGGTTTTGACGAGTCTGAGCAAGTAATAAAAGCGACCAATGGTTTGAATTTATCTGAACTCGCTGGGGAAGATTTAATTGGTCAGCAAGACAATCAAATTATGATGCAGTGGGCGATGGAATCGTTCACTAACCCTGAAGTGATCAGTAATACGGTTGACTACCTTGAAAACAACGGCATGTTTACCAATGAATTTTTGCATGACTTTAAAATGGTCAATTTAGGTTTTCTTAAAACCTTTGGTTTGTTACCCGCTATTAGCCGTTTACTTAACCCAGTAAGTGATGGTGTTTCAATTCAACGTGCTAATACCTACACCTACAAAACACCAGATTTTATGCTTACTAGTGCACAAGCCTATCATCCCGGAACATTTGGCGACCAACAACACTTATGGAATGCGCTTATCTCAAAAGGAGTTAGTATTTTTACTACCCACCCTGCATCTATCGGTCCAGGGTTTAATTCGCCAACTTATTGGGTTGGTAACGGCACACACCCTCATGTAGCGCAAGAAAAAAATGTTGTCTTAAATATCTACAAAATACCGAGTGAAGCGGGTTTTATGGGCAAAAAGCCTGCCGATTATACTCACGCACATTTTCCTAAAGACAAAATGGATGAAGTCATTATTGATGGCCGTTATGCTTTTGGTCGTTTAGGCGAAAAATATGTTGCTTTTACCGGTAAGAATGAGCTTTATTACACTAAAGAAGCTAGGTCTAAAAGTAAAAAATCAGAAGAAAACTCAAGTCGTTATGACCTTATTCAAGATGGAAGAGATAGTTACTGGATTTTTGAAGTCAGTACACAAGCCAAAGAACAAAGCTTCGAGCAATTTATTACTCGTATAAAGAGTAATGTCGTGAGTTATGAAAACAATAGGCTGTCGTATCAATCTAATGATAAGGATATTGTTTTACAATACGGCGCAGAATTTACTGTTGATGGTAAAACCATTGAAACTGAACATAAACGTTTTGACTCGTCTTATGCACAAACAGATCGCAAAGCTAAAACTATGACCATTAAACACAATGGTAAATCACTGTATTTAGATTTTTATAACCTAACTAGAGAAGAGCGTTAGTTAAAACAACCAACGTTTACCCCCTTAAATATTGAATAAAGAGTAAAAATTATGGAATTAAATGTACGCTACGCCAACCACCCTGACGATGTTCAACATTACACTACCGAAGAGTTACGTGAGCACTTTTTAATAGAAACTCTATTTACGGCTGACAAAGTGCAACTAACCTATTCGCATGTCGATCGCATTATCGCTGGCGGTATTATGCCAGTTAAGCAGTCACTGACACTGGTTGGTGGTAAAGACATGGGAGCTGATACATTTTTTGAACGCAGAGAAGCCGGTATTATTAACATTGGTGGCGCAGGTAAAATCACTTTAGATGGTGAAGTATTCGATATAAATCCTCGCGATGGTATATATATCGGTATGGGTGTTAAAGACATTCAAATGGAGTCTGTGTCAGCAGATAACCCTGCAAAATTTTATTTTAATTCAGCGCCTGCACATAAAGCTTATCCTCATGTAAAAATAGAAATTTCACAAGCGAATCCGATCCATTTAGGCGAGGATGCAACGGCAAACAAACGCACTATTTATCAATATGTTCACCCTGCGGTATGTGAAAGTTGCCAGCTTGTTATGGGCATGACCATGTTAGCAGAAGGTAGCGTATGGAATACCATGCCTTGTCATACTCACGAACGCCGTATGGAAGTGTATTGCTACTTTGATTTAGATGAAAAAGATCGTGTTATGCACTTTATGGGTAAGCCAGATCAAACACGTCATATTGTTACGGCTAATGAGCAAGCGGTTATTTCGCCAAGTTGGTCTATTCATTCAGGTTGTGGCACCAGTAATTACACCTTTATTTGGGGTATGGTTGGTGAGAACCAAACCTTTGACGATATGGATCATGTTGCACCAGAAGATTTACGTTAACAGTTTATTATAAGTATTAGAGAATTTGTTATGCCAAAAATAGCGGTACAAACTTTTACTGTTCGTAAACATTTAAAAAGTCCAAAAGCAATTGAACAAACTTTTGAGCAGTTGCATAGCATGGGTATTAACGCCGTTGAACTTGCACGCATAAAGTGGACCCCTGTAGAAATTGATGCGGTTGAAAGGGTGACCAAAAAACTTGGTATGGTTGTTGGAAGCACTCAAAATACCTTTGATTATTTGAGTAAAAATTTTGATTGGTCAGTAAAACTTCATAAGCAGTTGAATTGCCAAAATGTTGTCGTTTCTGTACTACCGATGCGCTGCATTTTAGGTGGAGAAGAAACTTTAAGTGAGTTCGCCTTTGAACTTGAAAAGCTTGGTAGAGCCTATCGTCAACAAGGTTTGAGATTACTTTTTCATCATCATCATTTTGAGTTTCAACAATACGGTGACGAGTTAGGGTTCGACATTTTAATGAACAGCACATCACCTGAAAATGTTGGCTTGGTTTTAGATACTTACTGGCTACAGCGGGGCGGCAAAACGCCACAAGATGTGATAGAAGAGTATGCTGACCGAGTTGAAGTGGTTCACCTGCGCGATTATAAAATTCACTGGAAATACTTTGACTTATTACCGATGGATGCAGCATTAGGTGAAGGCACCCTTAATTTCATAAAAATTATTGAAAGCTGTAAAAAAGCCAATGTCGCTTTTATGGCAATAGAACAAGAAACAAAAACACCTTTTGAAAGCTTAACCCAAAGTATTAATCATATAAAAGAATTGCAATATACCGATCTTTTTTAGGTTTGGTATTCACTTGATGAGATAAATAAAATGAACATTCTTGAACAATTTAATCTACATGGCAAAGTAGCCATAGTAACAGGTGCTTCTCGCGGTTTAGGCCGAGGCATGGCATTAGCACTTGCTCAAGCTGGTGCTGATATTGTTGGTGTTGGCATCAGTGATATGTCTTCATTAAAAACAGATATTGAAGGCTTAGGAAAGCAATTTTTAGCGATAAAAGCTGATTTAACCAATAGTGCTTGCGTGAACGATATTGTCGCTGAGGCAATATCTGCCATGGGGCATGTTGATATTTTAGTCAACAATGCCGGCACCATTCGTCGTAATGATTTTTTAGATTTTTCTGAAAAGGATTGGGATGATGTCATGGATTTAAATCTTAAAACGATGTTCTTTTTATCTCAAGCCGTAACTAAAGAATTTATTGCCCAAAACGTAGATGGGAAAAAACAGGGCGGTAAAATAATTAATATCGCTTCAATGCTTTCTTTCCAAGGCGGCCTTAGAGTACCTTCTTACACATCGAGTAAATCAGGCGTTAAAGGCTTGACCATGTCATTGGCAAACGAGCTAGCCAAACACAACATCAATGTGAATGCTATTGCTCCTGGTTATATGGCAACAGATAACACCGAACAATTACGAGCTGATGAAAAACGTAACAGTGAAATTTTAGGGCGTATTCCAGCGGATCGTTGGGGTGAGTCAAGCGATCTAGGTGGCGCTGTAGTTTTTCTTGCAAGCCCTGCTTCAGATTATGTCAGTGGTCACACCCTTGCCGTTGACGGTGGTTGGTTAGGAAGATAATAACTAAATTTAAACTGTTGATTAGAGTTCTTCTTTTATTGGATATTTTCATTTTTAATGGGTAAGCTTTATTTCAATCTATTACCAATTTAAAGAGTCATTTAATGTACTTTGATGAAATAGCAATTCAATCGGTGCGCACTCCCATATGGAGTAGTGGCGAAGCTGATCTTGTTACTATGCTCTTACCTGCTTTTGTTGGTTTTGGTATTTCGCAAGTAATTCTTGGATTATTGTTGCTTAATAGAAGCTCAAAAAAATCAACTCAGCAAAGGTTTTATAGAGTAGTATTGGTTTCATTACTTGCTTTTTTTATTGCCCCTTTTACCGTAGAAACACCTTTTCATATTATCGTTATTACTGTGATGACGGCATTACCCGGAATGTTTTGGCTTTTTTGTGCAAGCCTTTTTGATGATCATTTCAAATTAAAGTCTTGGCAACTCATCTTAGTAGCAATCACAGTTTTTCTACCTTTTATTGAACTCTTAAATCGGCAGTTAGGTTATGACATTTCCCCTGCGCTTTATTTTATACTGCATGATATTCCGACATTTTTAGAGTTGCTGTTAGTTGGTTTAGCGCTCGTAGCCATTGCACGTCATTGGAAGGTTGATTTGATTCAGTCAAGAAGAGATTTACGCCTTTGGTTTTGTGGTGTAAATGGGGTTTATCTTTTTACCTTATTAATTTTAAGGGAAGCTTTTTATCCCTACTTTACTTGGTTAGATTATGGACAATATGCATCAGCAGGTATTATTTTATTAGTAACAAACGTCATGTTTTTACGCATATCGTCAGGGATTTTGGTAGAAAATTCCGCTACTAATCAATTTGCTCCTCTCCTTAGAGTAGAAGAACCGGAAGAAATTCAAGAAAGTACTCTTGAAGATATTGACCATAATTTGATACCTGCTGCGGCAGAAGAACCAGTAGAAAAGCAAACAACACAGCACTGGGTAATTGATAATACAAAAGTTAATATCCCTAAAGAAGCGTTGGAACAAATACGCTGTGCGCTGGAAGAAGAGTATGTTTATAGAGATATGGATATTACCATCGGCTTATTAGCTTATCGATTAGAAATTCCAGAGTACAAACTTAGAGCTGTAATCAATAGTGGTTTAGGTTATCGAAATTTCAACGACTTCCTTAATAGTTATCGAATTAAAGAAGTTGCTAAACGACTTATTACCACTGAAGATGCAAAGCATTCGGTGTTAACAATTGCGCTCGATGCAGGTTTTCGATCGTTAAGTAGTTTTAATAAAATTTTTAAAGATACTTACGATATAACGCCAACAGCATATCGGCGAAAATTTTCAGAGAAATAGTTTTTAATAAGGTAGCTAGTTTTAAAAGGTAAGTATGAATAATATCATGATGATTGGCGAGTGTATGGTTGAATTATCACCGTCAACAGAGGCTAAGATGTTTAGCCAAGGTTTTGCAGGCGATGTTTTTAATAGTGGAATTTATCTCAAACGATGTTTAAAAATTCAGGCTAATGTAAGTTTTCTCTCTGTAATTGGTAATGACACTCTCAGTGAACAACTAGTTGAGTTGATGCAGGAAGAACAGCTAGATACTTCTTACTTGTTTCGTTCTACCTCTGAAAAGTTGGGATTGTACTTAATTAATGTTGATAATGAAGGCGAGCGTAGCTTTACTTATTGGCGAGAAAACTCAGCAGCTAAACAATTAATGAAGCACATTAATAGCAGCTCAAACACTAAAACCTTTGATGATATTGATATTGTTTTTATTTCAGGTATTTCTTTAGCGGTATTACCCAGTCATGATTTATTTGAATTTTGGCAGTTTTTAGAAAAGTTAAAACAAACAAACTGTAAAATTGTTTTTGACCCCAACTATCGACCTGCACTTTGGTCTTCTCCGGAATATGCAAAGGAAGCTTTTGACAAAGCCTATTCCTTGTCTGATATCGTATTGCCTGGTGTTGATGATCATACTGAACTCTATGATCAGAAAAGTGCTGAAGAAGTTGCCTCTTATTTAGAATCACTCGGAGTTGAAGAAATTATCATTAAAAACGGTGAGCATGGCGTGTTAAGCAGTGTTAATGGTGAGCGAAGACAAATTGATATTACACCGGTTGAAAATGTAGTGGATACAACTTCTGCTGGCGATGCTTTTAATGGCGGCTACTTAAGCGCACGATATGATGGAAAGTCGGTGACGGACTCTATACTTTTTGCAGCTGAGGTTGCGGCTTGTGTTATTCAATATAAAGGTGCAATCGTCGCTAAAGAAAATTTTTTAGCTGCCACCAAGTAATTAAAGTTAACCTTGGTAATTAGCTACTACGACAGAATCGCTTGTTAATTAAGATACATCAAAGTCGCTTGGTGTTAACAGTCTTAACTGTAGTAGATCAAACTTGATTTGAATATTAGAGCTTAGTTAAATATGCTAGATAGCAATAATCTGCTCAGGCATTAAACCCGTTTCTTGTTCTATCTCACTCTGGGGGCGATTCCGCCTTAGAGTTTATAGTCTAAAAAAACTTTTTCCCAATAAGTTTCTATGGCGGTTCGGGGCACTTAACGCCTTAGTGTATATATTCTAAAAAATTTTATATCCGATAGGG
>Ga0105348_1001096_pt1 | contig 18831 bp, 10 predicted proteins | sample EN8Hudsemesocosm_2_FD_83504 | JGI IMG/M metagenome (GOLD analysis project Ga0105348, IMG submission 83504) | Methane-oxidizing microbial communities from mesocosms in the Hudson Canyon - EN8C Hudson Canyon | ecosystem: Environmental > Aquatic > Marine > Cold seeps | place: Hudson Canyon... | reverse complement strand
CCCAGGTCATTTTCCAAATGCATGTCAAGATTCAGCATTTCGCTGGGGTAACCGGTTTTTTCTGCTACGACGCCCAACATCAAGGCATTGAGGTCCCGCGAGACAGGCAAAACTTCATGCTGAGTGGTTTCTGATTTCGACACAGGCAAAGGTAAATCAAGAATCTGGGTATCCATGAAATCAACGATTTCCTGAAGCGTCGACATCTTCGCCATCTCAGTATTATCCACCTCTGGAATCTCGGGAGCCGCATCCATGACCGCGGCCAGAATTTCTACCCGCTTTATCGAATCAATTCCTAAATCATTTTCAAGGTGCATATCCAGGTTCAACATTTCGCTGGGGTAACCGGTTTTTTCTGCGACGACCTGAAGCATCAGTTCATTCATATCGATGCTTGAGGCTGGCTTCGGAGCCTCAGAAGAAACGGCCATGAGAGCTTGAGCTTCCAATGATGTCTCCGTGCTGCCTGCGACACTAATCACCGGCTCAGGCCGAGTGCTTTCGATAGGAGAAGTGCTGGCAATAGGAGAAGTACTTACCACTGGAGAAGGTCTTTCAATGATGGAACTGCTTTGATCGACGCTACTGTTTTGATTAACGCTACGGGTCTGATTCAAAGTACCCTGAGGGTAAGAAGTACTTTGTAAGGTGGGCGATGCGACAGTTACCGGCTGAACTACTTGAGCAACGGGTGATGCCATGCTCTGCATCATCGCCATTTCAGCTGTTTTCAAAAACGCCTGATGACTTTCTGCCATTCTATCTTGAAACGCCAATTGCGCTTTGAGCGTTTCTTCCTGAACTTCCCTGAAGGTACTTTGCCAATCATTAGAAAAGTTTTGATTAGGCACTATCCTATTGTGCGATTGATTTTGATTCATAGCCTGATGGCTGATGGACTCCCCATGACCGACTGATGAAGAAACTGGAGAACCTGAATGTACTGGCGCTTGAGCTGACATTTTTTGAACAGAGGTAGTTTCGACAGGGGCTACATTCGCTTGATTTTGTAGTTCAAGTTGTTTGGCGAGCTCTTCTTTCATGGTGTTTTCACTTTCCTGTTGCAGTTGTGCACGAATTTCTTTTAGTTTCGAATCTTCAAAATTTGCGCTTGGCAAAGCGGAGCTACCTTCAATCGGAGGGTATTTCTTTCCGTAATTTGCACCACCAATAGTGACCAACATTTTTGGTATTTTAATGGTCGCAGGATCAACTGGAAGCTCATAAGCTTGCATTAATTTCTCTAGGTCCAATGCATAACCGTGTACGGCTAAACTACCCAAGGTATTCCAAAATTGCTCAATACCGTTTTTACCCTTTTTATCAAGCGCGAGTGCTGTAAAATCACGGCCGTCTAAACAAGACTTAACCAAACCGGTCAATACTGAATCTGGACCTAGCTCTACAAAGGTACGCACGCCCTCTGCATACATGCTTTCAATCTGGTCAATAAAACGAACAGGGTTGGCGATCTGCTCACCCAGTTGTTTCTTAACGCTTGCATCTTTCTTGGGATATGGCTGACCATTCAAGTTAGCAAAAACAGGTAAATTGGCCGCGCCAAAACTTTGTTCTTTTAGAAATGCCTTAAACGGTGTGACTGAAGGAGAAACAATGTCGGAATGAAATGCCGATGCGACAGGCAAAGACTTAAACTTCAAGCCCTGCGCTGAAAGTCGCTCTGAAAAACCCGCAATATCGGACTCAGAACCCGCGACAATAGTTTGATTTGGTGCGTTGTAGTTTGCGATGGTTACCTTACTTTTGGCCTTCGTAAGTACTGTTTCAACCTCTTCCGCCGTTGCTAATACTGCCAACATGGCACCCGGCGTCTTTGCAGCTTCATTCATTAATAAGCCGCGTTCTCTTGATATCGCCAACAATGTTTGCGCGTCAAATACGCCGGCTGCATGAAGTGCGGTTAATTCGCCAAGGCTATGCCCAGCAACAGCACACGCGTCCAGCCCCAGGGTGTTCATCAAAGCAAGATGTGACAAACTCACAGTCGCAATGGCAGGCTGCGCCCACTGAGTGGACTTCAAAGTGTCGCTTTGAATTCGCTCATCATCCGCATTAAAAACAGGCTTGGGAAAAACAATCTGATGCAACTTTGAACTTCCTTGCCAGAGCGTACTTTCAGCTTGAGCATCCCAGCAATCGATAGCAGGATCGAACTTCATTGCGAGGTCGCCCCCCATATTGAGGTACTGGCTGCCCTGCCCTGAAAACACAAAGGCTAACTTTTCAGGTTTGAGCCCACAGCCATAAAAAATTCCAGTAGGAAAGTCAAAACTGGTCTCTGGATTTTTGCTGATATGACCAAAGGCAGTGGATAGTTTATTACCAAGATCGTCAATATCTTGAGCAACGATGGCCAGCTTAAACCTGTGCTTTGTGTTGAAGGTACGATGAGACTCAGCGATCAAAAAACGAAAACCATTGTCATTTTTTTGTACTTGCTCCGAAAGTAGTTCCGAAATTATTGGCTGGGAAAGATCAGACACTTCATCGGCGGAGAATAAAAACAATTCACTACCTAAGGTCCTTTTTCTTTTTGCGCCTAGCTCGGTATTTTTTTGCTGATATTCTTCAACAGTCACGTGAAAGTTAGTGCCGCCAAATCCAAACGAACTGACACTGGCTCTGCGAGGAAAGTTATCACCTCTGACCCAGGGACGTGATTCTGTATTCAGATAAAATGCGCTGTTTTCTATATCCAATTTGGGGCTTGGTTGGCCAACCTTAATGGTGGGCGGTAATGTTTTATGGTTAAGCGCCATCACCGCTTTCATTAATCCGGCAATGCCTGCTGATGCTTTTGTATGTCCAATATTCGATTTGACCGACCCCAAAGCGCAATGATTTTGATTCTCGACTTGATCCTTAAAAACGCTTCTCAGCCCCTTGAACTCAGCGGCATCGCCCGCTTTTGTCGCCGTACCATGAGCCTCAAGTAATTCTACCGTTTCGGGATCATAACCTGCGGCTTCATAAGCGCGCTGCATACAAACGGCTTGCCCCTCTGGAACCGGTGCATAAACCGAACTGCCTTTACCGTCAGAAGAACTACCTAATCCTTTGATCACACCGTAAATCTGATCACCGTCTCGCTCTGCATCCTCTAAACGCTTAATCGCGATCATGCCAATGCCTTCACCAAGAATGGTGCCATCTGCTTGTTCAGAGAAAGGTCGGCAGTCACCCGAAGCAGAAAGTGCTGGGGTCTTGGAGAAACACATAAACATTGAGATAGTATTAAGCGCGTCAACACCACCGGTAATCACAACATCAGAGTTGCCCAAATATAATTCGTTCAATGCAATATTCAAGGCCGCTAATGAGCTGGCACAAGCTGCGTCGGTAACGAAGTTGGTACCGCCCAAATCAAGTCGATGAGCAATCCTTCCGGCGACCACATTTGCAAGCAAACCGGGAAACGAACTTTCCTTCCATTCAACGTATTGAGCAGAAATACGGTCACAAACCGATTGCACCCGATCTTCATCAAGGCCTTCTTCACGCAGCGCCTTGACCCATTTAGGCCGCTCCATACGGCCTGCCATTTCAAGAATCAGTTCTGTTGAACCGGTCGTACCTAATATAACGCTGATCTTACTTTTATCTGCTTCGCTAAACTGCCCTTTAAAGGCGTCATCCAATACTTGTTTGGCAACCATCATCGCCAGCAACTGCCCCGTATCCGTTGCTTCTAATGCATTTGGAGGCATGCCAAAGGCCATTGGGTCAAACGAAACGTCGGGTAAAAAACCGCCTCTTTTCCCATAGGTTTTATCACGCGCCTTGGGGTCTTCATCGTAATAATCATCGACCAACCAGTGAGAGGTCGGCACTTCCTTTATTTGGTCTTTTTTATCCAGAATATTCTGCCAGAAACCACTCACGGTATCTGAACCTGGAAAAATTGCGCTCATGCCGACAACCGCCACGGGAGGGTTAGTCTTGCTCTTTAGGTCTTTCATATTAATCCTGCGGGAAATTTGTTATTACGTAGTTGTTATTTCGTAGTTATTACTAGGTAAGCGTCAGAGCTCTGGGTCGATAATCAAACGCAGCAGCGGAAACCGGCACGCCATACGTTCTAAATTGGAATGCCCTGACACAGGCAGCCGCACCTTCCAGTAAATTAAGTGCAACTTGAACAACTGTTCGGTTTTGGTAATCTGAAAGGAAACTTTCTTCTGTCCATTGATTAAATGAGGCGATCGCTGGCCCACACCAAATTTGGTAATCCAAAACCCGTTCTTTATCACCGACAATCGCCCAACGGCTAGAAAGGCCAAGATAAGAACGAAACACCAAGGCCATTTTATGCTTGGATTCACGGTTAGCTTTGTCAATTTGGCCCGGGTCGCGCTTACTCCAAAAATCTTTGGTTTCAGCCCATACCTGATTGAGTGGCGTCTTGAAAATATCTTTTTCGAGCTGGGTTTTAATAGATTCAGGCACGCTATCCAAAGAGTCGTAGCGGGTATAAATGTCGTAGAGCTTTGCTGCTCGAGACGGGTACATCGTGCCTTTTTTCAGTACCTGTAACTTAACGCCCATTTCAAACATATCGGACGCGGGCGTCATTCCTACATCACCGGTTTTTGCCAGTGCCAGATTCTGCCGTCCAGATTGGTGCAATCCAGATTCGACACAAGCTTGATTAACGGTGCCCGTCAGAACATAGGCAGCCCCCATCGAAAAAGCTGCCGCCACTGAGTTTGGCGTACCAAGCCCGCCTGCTGCACCTAATCTAATAGGTTTGGCGTAATTAAATTTACTGACTAATCGATCTCGAACCAAGGCGATAGTTGGGAAGATCGCAGAAAGGGCCTGACGATCAGTATGACCACCAGAATCCGCTTCGACCGTAACATCCTCAGCAAGTGGGACTTGCTGAGCGAGCTGAACCTCTTCATCCGTTAGCAAACCTTTACTCGCCAATGTCTCCAGGATCTTTTTCGGCGCCGGTGACATAAACAGCTCTGCGGTTTCTGGCCGGGAAATTTTGGCAAAGAGAAAATTGGTTCGCTGAATCTGTCCTTCACTATTTCGATGCAAGCCTGTGCAGGCATAACGCACAACGCTAGGCGAAAGCTGCATGTAGGCAGATGCCGATACTCTTCTCACGCCTTTTCTAATATAGAGGTCCGCAACCCGCTCCTCCAATATTGGTTCAATAGGCGAATGAATGAGATTTGAGCCCCAAGGCAATCCGAGTGGACCGAGAGTCGCGTGTAATTCATCAATGGCTAATTCTACCTTTTCAGCAGGTAAACCTGCCGCACCGAAAAAGCCAAGCATGCCGGCTTTCGACAATTCGATTACCATCCTGGTTGTAGTGATACCATTTGCCATTGCGCCACCTACATACGGAAAGCGAAGGCGGTGAGTTTCTTGAAAAGATCGATCGCCTAACCATTCTGGGTACAAGGGCGGTAATGTGGCTAAAACGTTGCAGCTGGGAGAAAGTTCATTTGGAGAACCCAAGGCAATGCCGATATTTCCTGAAGCATCTTCTACCACACTTGTGGTCTTCCTGAAATTGAGAACGCCATGTGTAATCTGATCCGGGAAAAAAAGAAGGTTCGTTGCAGTAGTTGGCCCGTTCTCACTTACGTTTAATTTTGAATTTGATGTCGAGTTTGATATCACACTCCTCTCCCTAGAGCCTTTGGGGCTATTTGTTATGGGTTCTCACGTCAAGAAACAGCACTTACAACTGAGTATATAAACCCTTATATACACCCACTTAATCAGATAAGCCTGAGCAATTACTCAGAACATTACTGCTATCGTGCAAATAGAGCAATAGAACATTTGAAATTAAATGGTAAAATGATAAAAATTTAAAAAGCGTGGCTTATTAGTAGAGGAAGCTTAGCCCTAAAATCCCGTAGATTATTAAAGTAGAATTCGAGAGGGCTAGATAACTATAAGCCCATTCAAGTAGTTGAAAAAGAGACATCCATGACAGACAAAAAAACCGCAATTATTGAGGCGACTATTTCCGCAGTCGCTAAATATGGACTCAGCAAAACCAATGCGCAGTTAGTGGCAGAAGAAATGAATATTGCGCAATCTTCAATTTTTTATTATTTTCCGCAACAGCAACAGCTATTCAATTCTTTAAATGAATACATAAGCAAACACAACGCCGAACAGGTGAAACAGCTAGTTGAAGAGGTACAAGCCAGCAATAGCTTCGAACGACTCTGCCGGTTTATTAAGGGGAACTTGCTTTGGGCAGTGAACAACCGCGATCATGTTACTGTTTTACTTTATTCATTAGCTGAAAGCAGACAAAGTCAGACCATATCAAAAGAGGTATCCTCTATTTTGAAATCTGCCGAAGATAAAGTTTATTTCTACCTGGTAACCGGCATAGCAGAGGGTGAGTTCACGGTTAAAAGCAACATACGCTCTCTTGCCCGATTTATTAATCAAAGCGTTAATGGCACAGTTATTACCCACTTCCACCTGCAAGAAGATTGGGATATTGACGCCTACATGAACGATTTAACGAGCTACCTGAAAGAAATTATCCACCTCCGATAAGCTATCGATCCAGAAGTGCCAATTTATCTATTTTCGTAGTAGGTTATAAAGGGCAAAAGCACTTACCCAAGTCCAGCTGGCTTACCCTAGTCACTCAGAGGGATACTGTTGTTGATTTTCGCCTATAAGGCGTTCTTTAAATTTCATTATCTACAGCTTTTATCTGCTTCTGCGAAATCGTGAATCACAATCTCTCGGCGTAGCTCTTTAGGTAAAGGCTTGAGCAGAACTTGTAACCTGTGTTACTTGTCAGACAGAACGAAGGGGTGTTGTATCGGGATTAAGCTAACGCCTTAGTAACGTTTTGAGCGAACAACCTGGCTCGTCAAATGTAGAAAATTAAATATTAAGCTGCTTACGCGCATTTCTTGGGAGTATAGAGGACCGAGACAGTACTGACTGAATAAAAAGGAAGAAAATGGACCAGAATCGAGTCCTAATATGAATCCAAGACAAAAAAAAGCGATGAGAAGGTGCCGAACTACCTAATCATCGCATTCACTAACAGGGCATGTAGGGTGCCCAAATAAGGAAAGTTTTAAAGCATCGAAGTTGATAACAAAGCTAAGCAAAAAGGCCTGAAATTTTTTGCTTAGCGCCGTTTGTTTCGATGAGATAATAATAGGACTTAAGTAGGCGTAGTTAGATCAGCCGAAAGGCTTAATCCTAGGCTTACATTCATAAAAACGTGATACAAGTCACGTTATCTAGACGAATACCTTAACAAGTTCTTTTATTTAGCAGGTAAATTCCTTACTTGAAAATAAAGTTAACACCTGTTAACGTGCTAAATATTCAAATAAGGAACTATTATGAAAGATATCTTATCTACTGTTTTTACATTTCAAAGTCGCTTAGTCATGATTGGTTGGGTGGCCCTTGCCTGTCTTCCTTTCTGGCAATATACGCCAACGATGGTCATGGCAATCGTTCTTGTTATCAGCGCTGTGTACACTTACTTCTTTCTATTTGGCAAACGCTACGACGATGAAGGCGCCAGACAACCCAGTTTTAAGGACTTTGCCTCGCTATCAGGTGTAGTGAAGATGTTTTCTAATCGGCGTGCAGCTTTATCAGGCTGGTTGCATTACTTAGCATTTGATTTGTTGATTGGTTTGTTCATTGTTTTAGATTCACAGCAACATGACATTTCGCACTTTTTCGTACTGCCTATTTTGTTCTTGGCTTTAATGATTGGTCCAGCAGGCTTAGTCACTTATTTCATTTTCAGAACACTCTATACCGGAAATTTTATTGACCTTTCATGGATGCTATAGGCGCTAGTAGATATGAATCCCACTAAAGACAGAATTCTGGAATGCGCCTTAGACTTATTTTTAAGTGACGGTTATAAAGGGTTATCAATGCGAAAAATAGCGCTATGTGCTGATATCAGCCCTACTGCAATTTACCGCCACTACGATGATAAAGAAGCGCTCTTTCATATTATTCTCAAAAAGGGTTTCACCATGCTTATGACTTATCTCAAGCCGGCGCTTAAAGGTGAAACAGCACTAGAGCGCTTTAAACTTTCAGTGCAATATTATTTGGACTTTATGATTGAGCAGCCAAAATATTGTGAGCTTATTTTTATTAAAAACGAAAGTCGTGATGAGCTGGCTAGCCATGAAGACTTACGTGCTTACTCAAAAACAACGTTTGATTTCGATACCCAACGAATTCAGGAATGCATGGATGTAGGCGACCTTAAACAAGATAGTGCGAGTGAAGTTTCACTTTTATTATTATCAACCTATGTTGGTTTCTTCTCTTTGTACGTCAGTGGTTTATTACCAAGAAGTGAAGCACAATTAAAGGCCTTATATTGGAAATCAATGAACCGGATATTTGTAGGTTTAAACGCCTAAATTGGATTTAACAAACAAAACGCTTTTGGGCGTTTTTATTTAGACCGCAGTTAACACCTGTTAACTTCAATTTACGAAATATAGGAATTATACATGCCACTTATTCAGTTCGATACCGTCGAAGGTGCTCTAGATAAAGAGACCAAAATAAAATTAGCCGATGCTTTAACAGCCTGTGTTGTTGATGTGATTGGTGAAAAAATGAAAGACCACACCTGGGTCATCATCAATGAAGCACCAGAAGGCAATTTTTTTGTTGGCGGGCACAAACTGAGCCCAAAAATCTATCATAAAATTATGCTTGAAAAACAACTATCCGAGGCGGAGTCATGAGATCACAAGAAAATTCAGCTGCGCTGTCAAACGGAATATCGTCAAACCACCTTTATTTGGAAAAGACAGATTTTAACATCCATTACCTTCAGGCCGGAAACCATGCTGACAATAATGAGGTCATTTTATTAATACATGGCTGGCCAACTTCATCATTTTTGTATCGCCATATGATGAAACCATTAGCTCAGTTTTGTAATGTCATTGCGATAGATTTACCGGGTTTTGGATTGTCAGATAAAGACCCGAACGCTAGTTATAGTTTTAAGTATCACGCAGCAATAATCGATAACTTGTTGAGCACATTAAAAATTGAACGTGTACACCTAGTTGTTCATGATCTAGGCGGGCCAATTGGCTTATGGTGGGCAAAGCAATACAGTAAAAAAGTCGCGTCATACGTGTTGTTAGACACCATTGTTTATGATGATTTTTCCTGGGCAGTAAAATTATTTGTCTCGATGACCTTAATACCTGGAATAAAAAATTGGTTTAGCCGACGTGGCGGTATTAAATTTTCAATGAAACTAGGCCTAAAAAACAAACACCGCCTCAATAAGCCAGTACTTGAAGCTTACCAAGCACCTTTCAAGTCTAAAGACGATCGGCAGTCACTATTACGCACGGCTCATAAGCTTCATATTAATGGCTTTAAAGATGTCGCTGAACATATGGAAAGCACTGATAAGCCACTCTGTATGATCTACGCGAAAAATGATGTAATTCTACCCGAAGTTAAAGATACCTTTTCTCGTCTGAAGAAGAGGCATTCATCTGCTGAATTGCATTCGATACCAGAGTGTGGCCACTTTTTGCAAGAAGACTGCCCTGAAGCAGTTTTGAAACCGCTCTTATCGTTTTATCATCGAGTCAAAGCGTCCGATTAATACGGCTAAGAAATAATCAAGGATAGACAGAGTAAAATGGATGATTTTTGCCGTTGTATTCACGCCCTGTTTACTAAACAGGGCGAACCAGACACCGTGATATATCTATAAAACAATGCGGTAATTTAAATGAAGTCCGACAAGCATTTAAGTTTCAGCTAGGTCGCCTTTACTTTCTAGCCAAATTTTTCTGTCGGATGCGCGTTTCTTACCCAGAAGCATATCCATGTTTTCGTTGGTTAGATCAAGATCATCAATCGTTAGCTGTACCAATCGACGAGTATCTCTTGCCATGGTGGTTTCACGTAATTGAAGCGGGTTCATCTCACCCAAGCCTTTGAAGCGCTGAACGTTAACTTTACCTTTTCTCTTTTCAGCTTCGATACGGTCTATAATTCCTTTTCGCTCAGCTTCATCCAAGGCATAAAATACCTCTTTACCAATATCGATACGATAAAGTGGTGGCATAGCTACGAATATATGACCACGCTCAACAAGGGGTTTAAAGTGCTTCATGAATAATGCACAGAGCAAGGTGGCTATGTGTAAACCATCAGAGTCAGCATCCGCTAGAATACAAATTTTTCCATAACGCAAACCTTCCAAATTTTCAGAGCAAGGATCTACCCCTAGGGCGACAGCTATATCATGTACTTCTTGAGAAGCCAGAATTTGGTTTGAATCTACTTCCCAGGTGTTTAGTATTTTTCCGCGAAGGGGCATAATGGCTTGATACTCTCGATCTCTCGCCTGCTTGGCTGAACCACCAGCTGAATCGCCTTCTACTAAGAACAGTTCGGAATTCATTGCATCAGAACCTGAACAATCGGCGAGTTTACCTGGTAAGGCAGGGCCTGAAGTAACTTTTTTACGGGCAATTTTCTTACTGGCTTTGAGCCTTCGTTGAGCATTATTAATACACAGTTCAGCTAGTTTTTCAGCATCATCGGTATGTTGATTTAACCAAAGACTAAATGAATCTTTCACCACTCCTGATATAAATGCAGCCGCTTCACGTGAAGAAAGACGCTCTTTTGTTTGACCAGAAAACTGCGGCTCTTGCAACTTAGCAGATAACACAAAACAGCTTTTATCCCAAATATCTTCAGGGCTTAATTTAATACCGCGTGGCAATAAGCTTCTAAATTCACAAAATTCACGCATCGCTTCCAGACAGCCCGTTCTAAAACCGTTCACATGCGTACCGCCCTGTGCGGTAGGGATTAAGTTCACATAGCTTTCTTGTGTTAATTCACCGCCTTCCACTAGCCACTGTATTGCCCAGTCAACCGCTTCAGTATTACCAGACATGGCACCAGAAAATGGATCAGATGGGCAGGTTTCAAGACCATTGGTAGCAGATAATAAATAGTCTTTTAAACCATTTTCAAAATACCATTCATCTTTTTCGTTGGTTTGCTCATTGGTAAAGGTAACAGCAAGACCTGGACATAGCACCGCTTTAGCACGAAGCACATGCCGTAATCGAGTAACAGAAAATTTAGATGAATCAAAATATTTTGGATCAGGCCAGAAGCGTAGTTCTGTCCCCGTGTTTCGCTTTCCGACAGAATCAATAACAGCTAGATCTTCTGTCTTATCGCCATTTGCAAATGCAATACGATGTAATTTACTATCACGCTTGATTAATATTTCGAGTCTTGTTGTTAAAGCATTAACAACAGACACGCCTACACCGTGCAAGCCGCCTGAAAAGCTATAATTATCGTTAGAGAATTTGCCGCCAGCATGAAGTCTGGTCAGTATCAGTTCGACACCAGGCACCCCCTCTTCAGAATGTATATCTACCGGCATACCCCTGCCATTATCTGTGACAGATAATGAATTATCTTCATATAAAACAACTTCAATTTTATTAGCATGACCCGCTAGTGCTTCATCAACACTGTTATCAATAACTTCTTGCGCCAAATGATTAGGCCGAGTCGTTTCAGTGTACATGCCCGGTCTTTTCTTAACGGGGTCGAGTCCACTTAAAACTTCAATTGAATCTGCGTTGTATTCTTTGTTAGTTTGGCTGTCAGACATATACTTCTAATTTAATGGGTAATATAAAGGGTGGGTATGCGTGTGGGTACAGCTTATCGAACTTTATAGTGCCTGCCAATAGTGATTATATGGCAATAAGCTTGTTCTTAAGGTTTGTAACAGATCAAAGAATAAAAATTGATGATTAAAGCTTTGTTTACTGTTTTCTATTACTTGTTTTTATTCCGCAATCAATAATGATGAGTCAACAAATGTTTGATACCCGACATCAAACTTTAGGCCAGTCAGATTATCATTTTTAATGACAATTAATTCCCGTTGAGAGAATAAAGGATAAGCACCCCGCGCTTCTCCTGCATCAAACACCAGAAAGTCTCCGTCGTTGTCTGTGCTTGCTTTTAAATAGTAGCTACCAGGCAGAACATTGTTGATGCTAAAAGCGTATACCCCGCCTTCCAGCTGGCCGTTCGTTAAATATACAATGTCTTGAGTAGCGTCCCCTTCTATATCACTAGACTCAAGATCCTCAATGTTTATCAAGTAAATATGTAAGCCGCCCACGGTATCATCACCGGCCTGTGTATTGGACACGAAGACCTTGATACTTTGAGTTTGTATGCTTGCGTTATTTATTCTGTAATTGATGTCAATTGAGCTACTCGCTGAACTGTTGGCAGCAATAGCAGCGCTATCAATAGAAATACTGTAGTCCCCTAGCCCATTTTGATCAACGGCGCCCGTATTTGAATTCACTTCTAACCAAGAGGCGTTTGGCGTCACAGCCGAAATAGTAATCGTGCCAGCACCCGAATTGGTAAGGCTCAAGGCTCTTTCAGTATTCGAGCCAATAAATGACAATTGACTAGGGTAAATATTTAATAAAGTGGGCAAGGGAGTACCGCTATTAGCCCAAGTAACCGCTTTTGAGGCGTTTATCAGACCGTAGCCAAAAAAGTTAGATTGACCGATATCATCGCTTATCTCGCCACTCTCAAGTGCATTGAGAAAGCTCGCGTTATTTAACTCAGGCCGACTTGACTTCATTAAAGCAGCGACACCTGCTACGTGCGGCGCAGCCATTGATGTGCCATGATACTCAACATACTCACTTGCAAAAATAGTACTCAAAATACCATCCTGAAAGCCATCAAATAGAATGTCATCGCCACCGGTTCCGCCAGGTGCAGCGACATCGATAAAGTCACCAAAATTGGAAAAATTTGAGCGCGTTTTATCGTCATTCACCGAACTCACTGCGACCACGTCATCATAAGCGGCAGGGTAAAATAGCGCTGAGGTGCCGTTGTTTCCGGCCGCAGCAATGACAATAACCCCTTGTCCAGCAGCTGCGTTAACAGCATCTTCTAATGTTTGAGAATAGTCAGGCCCGCCTAATGAAAGGTTGATAATATCAGCAGCTTTACTTGGAAATGTACCACTATCATTGGTTAGACCAGCCGCATACAAAATAGCATTGGCTATGTCACTATCACTTCCTGTGTCATCTACACCTAATACCCGCAATGCCATAATCGAGGCTTCATAAGCAATACCTGTAATACCTTCGTTATTATTGGCTTCTGCAGCGACAATACCCGCGACATGTGAGCCGTGAAAAGACTTGCCAAGATCTTGCGGATTAGAGTCCATTCCGTCTTCATCGCCTGCTGTAAGGGCGTCGGATATAAAGTCATAACTATCAGCTGAGATATTATTGACTAGATCAATATGATTTTGATCTATACCCGTATCAATGACGGCCACTGAAACACTGTCACCTGTACTGACCTCCCAAGCAGCGGGCAGTGAAATCATCGGCAAGCTCCACTGCTTATAATATTCAGGGTCAGAAGGTACAAAGGTTGCAGTACGGATGAAATTAGGTTCGGCAAAAAGTACATCTGCATCCTTTTTTAAAGATTCAATTAACTGTAAAGTTTCCCATTTTGCTTTCAAGGCATCGCTTAAATTTACTGTTTGCTTGGATTTTTGCAAACCAGATACCTCAAAACTCAATAAATTATTCGAGGCTGTACTTTCTATACGAAATAACTGACTTTGTTTGCCTATTGAATGTTTATATCGTAAACCTTTTGAAAGCTCGAAGCGTTTAAGCTTGGAGGAACCAGCTTTTGAATTCGATCTCACAAAGCTTGATGCTGTCAGGCTGCTTGCCTGTTCATTTTCACCTTGAGTACGCTTGAACTTTACAATCACTTCACCGGCAATAAAGTTACTCTTTAAAGCCTGCGATATAATAGTTTGATTTGTTGCTAGCGTCGTATCCGATAAAGTTTGGGATAGCGAGAGTGTGTACAGTATTGGGTCTGATAGATTTTCTTCTGCTTGCACGTGAATATAATATTCACCAGAGCTGGGTACATTGACACTTTGAGAGCTAGCGCGATCAATAGTCAGGCTGCTTAAGATATTGTCTGGCTGCCCAACCAAAGCCAAGTTTAGATGTACTTCGATTTGATTTTGTCTACTTTGATCCGTATCAGCAAAAAAAACACTTAAACCAACTTGCTGGCCCTCAACTAAAGAAACCCTAAAATAATCATTTAAATCAGTGAGATAAATACCACTACTCGAGTAGGATCCGGTTTTTCCGCTGATATACCCCCCTAAGGTGATCGGGTTACTGATTAATTGCGCCTCGGCTTTATTATTATTTTGCTCAAATAAATTTTCGAATGGTGCTTCTACATCTAAATCTACGCCGGAATCCCGGTCCACATAAACATTTCCCGAAACAGAATATCTAGCAGTGTTGCCCGTATTTTGACCATTATCGTTCGAATTATTTGGAGTAACACTCGCGGGGCTTCCACCGCCACAGGCACTGATCTGACTTAGAATAATAAATAATACTGAGCAATCTATAAGTAATTTGTAGAGAGTCTTCATCAAGTACGCCAAAAGAAATATATAACTAGAATAAAGGTAAATAAAAATGATGTCTAACCCGTGCGCAGCAAAAACAATATTTGTTACTTAGCCTTACATTTCATATAAGCTTGTTTTTTAAGCGCTGTGCTTTAATAAGGCGGCACTATAATAAGGTAGTACTATGGATGGGATGAATCATTTTAATAGCGCTTATGGCTGGCAGTGGTATTTAAGCTTCGTAGTCGGTTCAGCTTTTCGCTTATCTTAAGCTCCAAACCTCTATTTACCGGTTGATAAAACGCTGAGCCATGCAGTTCTTCAGGAAAGTAACTTTCACCGGCGGCAAAAGCATCTGGTTCATCATGAGCGTAGCGGTACTCCAGACCCATGCCTTGCTCCTTCATTAGTTGTGTCGGCGCATTACGCAGGTGATTAGGCACTTCACTATCATGCCCTTCTTTTACGAAAGCGCGGCAGTCATTATATGCTTTATAAACGGCATTACTTTTGGGCGCAACGGCTAGATATATAATAGCTTGAGCAATACTCAACTCACCTTCCGGACTACCTAAACGCTCTTGCACATCCCAAGCATTGAGCGCTAATGTTAGCGCCCGTGGGTCTGCGTTTCCAATTTCTTCACTGGCCATGCGTACAACACGGCGCGCGATATAAAGTGGGTCGCAGCCGCCATCAATCATTCTAACGAACCAATATAAAGCAGCATCCGGGTCTGAACCTCTTACAGATTTATGCAAGGCTGAGATTTGCTCATAGAAGATATCGCCGCCTTTATCAAAGCGCTTAAGTGAGCTTTGTAAAACCTGCTCAATGTTCTCGCGTGACACCCTTCGATTTTGCCCATCCTCTTCCGCCAAGTCGACGCCTAACTCCAAGATATTCAGAGACTTACGCGCGTCGCCATCTGCGGCATTTGCGATAACGTCTAATAAGTCATCGCTAATGGCGACATCGATTCCTGGGAAACCAAATTCGTGCTTTAGTGCATTTTCCAAAACTTTACGAATGTCACTATTTTCTAGTCTTTTTAAAACATATACACGAGCACGCGATAGTAATGCGTTATTGAGTTCAAATGATGGATTTTCGGTTGTCGCACCTATAAAAATAATAGTGCCATCTTCTACATAAGGTAAGAATGCATCTTGCTGAGATTTATTAAAACGATGAACTTCATCAACAAACAATAAAGTATCACGCCCTGTCTGGGCGCGTCTGACTTTAGCTTCTTCTATCGCGGCTCTAATTTCTTTCACCCCACTGAGCACAGCAGAAATAGGCGTGAAAGCGACATCAAAGTGTTGCGATATCAAATTTGCAAAAGTGGTTTTTCCTGCACCAGGAGGGCCCCATAACACCATGGAATGTAATGCGCCTTTCTTAAGCGCACTCGATAAGGGCCGCCCTTCTCCAACAAGATGAGATTGACCAATATATTCCTGAAGCACACGAGGACGAACTCGCGCAGCAAGCGGCGCGTAGGATAATTTTTCTTCAAAAAGCGACATCGAATTATAAGACAAGGTTTAAGTTACTTTTACAACTAATTAGCCTGAGGGGCACTTAAAGGGATATCACGTATAATATCCGTTCCTTTAGGAAATACAGGCTTAAATGTATTTTTGGGTAAGGTTAAATTGATCTCGGTATGAATAAAACTCATGGTGCTTTCTTGGCCAAGGGTGTCGGTAATACGCATCTCATTTAGGTGCTGACCATCAAAACGGATACGCAAACGCTCAAACAAGCTATCTTTTGTCTTTGGAATCAGCAAATATTGCGAGATTGAGTTACCAAAATCTTTAACTTCAACTTCAAATAACTCACCTATTTTATCAGTATCGCCACTAAATAGAATAGCCGGCGTCGTTTCTGCTTGTTGCCCAACTTTTTGTATTGTTGCTTGCTCTAAATCTGGGTCATACACCGTAATTTGAACGCCATCAGATATTACTACCTGCTCCAACGGCGCCTCTGTATGCCAATAAAAGAGCCCTTCACGATCAGCTTTTAATTCTCCACGAGACTCTTGTATGCGTGACCCTTTTTGGTCAACAGAATATTGAACAAAACGACCGGAAAAAGTTTTTATTTTATTCAGCGTTTGCACCAGCTTCTGTAAACCGGGCGATGTCACGCTTGAATTAGAATCAGTCTTCACTTCTACTTTACTTGATGCGGCATCAGCATTTACAGAAAACGATGAAAAAACAATTAAGATAATAAGCGATAAACGACACAAGACAATTTTAGACATACAAACGTGAACCTGAGATTAATTTTAAGCATGACCTTAGCATAAGATCGACCATAAAGAATAACAAACTTAGTCTTTCGGAGGTGGTGGGGCTAAAACCTCTCGAGACCCATTGTGGCCTGCCGAACTAACCACACCTGACTGCTCCATCGCTTCAACTAAATTCGCCGCCCGGTTATATCCTACTTTCAATTTTCGCTGTACCGAGGATATTGATACCCGGCGTGTTTCGGTCACAAAGGCAACGGCCTCATCAAACAAAGCATCCTGTTCATCAGCCCCGCCGCCATCTTCTGCAAATGCAGCTACAGCTGGGTCAGAACTATCGCCACCTGTCAGTACTTCTTCTAGGTAATTAGGTTCGCCACGAGCCTTCCAGTCATCAACAACCTTATGCACCTCATGATCATCTACAAAAGCGCCATGCACCCTAATTGGGACGCTTGTTCCTGGGGGCATATATAACATATCCCCATGACCTAATAACTGCTCTGCCCCTCCTTGATCGAGTACGGTACGTGAATCTATTTTCGAAGAAACCTGAAACGAGATACGCGTTGGAACGTTGGCTTTAATAAGCCCAGTAATAACATCAACAGAAGGCCGCTGAGTGGCTAAAATTAGATGTATGCCCGCAGCACGTGCTTTCTGAGCAATGCGTGCAATAAGCTCCTCAACTTTTTTACCTACAATCATCATCATGTCAGCGAACTCATCAATGATAACCACGATAAAAGGTAGATGCTCTAATTCTGGACGATGCTGTTCTTCATCTAAGACATGTAAGTCAGGCTGCCATAATGGATCTCTGAGAGGCTCTCCACTTTCGATCGCATCTTTCACTTTCCGGTTATAGCCCGCTAAATTACGAACCCCCATAGAAGCCATTAACTTATAACGACGCTCCATCTCAGCCACACACCAACGCAGTGCATTTGCGGCTTCTTTCATATCTGTTACAACAGGCGTTAATAGGTGCGGAATACCGTCGTAGATTGAAAGTTCAAGCATTTTAGGATCGACCATGATAAAGCGCACTTCATCTGGCTGAGCTTTAAACAGCATACTCAGGATCATACTGTTTACACCAACAGACTTACCAGAACCCGTTGTGCCCGCCACAAGCAAATGTGGCATTTTAGCTAAGTTCACCACAACTGGATCACCGGCAATATCATTACCCAAACCAAGCGTGACAGCCGAATCAGAGTCATCATATTCCTTTGACTGTAAGACCTCTTTAAAACGTACGATCTCACGGTGTTCATTTGGGATTTCAATACCAACTACAGACTTTCCGGGAATAACCTCAACCACACGCACGCTCATAACAGCAAGGGAGCGCGCTAGATCCTTAGCCAGATTGCTAATCTTACTCACTTTTACGCCAGGTGCAGGTTGAATCTCGAAACGGGTAATAACCGGCCCAGGATTAACCTCTACAACTTCTGCCTTTACACCAAAATCACCCAGCTTTTCTTCAAGCAAGCGAGACATGTGTTCAAGAAGCTCTGGTGAGAAGCCAAGCTCTTTATTTGTTTCAACGGGATCAAGCAAAGATAGTGAGGGTAAAGGCCCTTGTGACGCGATGAATAGGCTACCCTGCTTCTCATCTTCGATTCGCTTGCTGACTTTGCTCTTCTTTACAAAAGGTGAAATTTTAATATTAGACTTTGCTGCTTCACCTTCATCAATGGGAGTTTCTGCGGTAGTTTTTTCCTTGGCACTACCCGCTTTGACTTGAACAGAGGCGTCTTTATTCGACCCTACATTTGGCTCAACTTTAATACCAATTTCTTCAGCATCAGCAGAATGTTTTGATAGTTTTTCTTTTACATTCTCCAGCACTTTTTTTGCAGATTTCAGAGGATTCAGTGATTTAGACGCCTCTTCTGGCACTTTACTTTGCGCTTCAACTCTATTGATATTAGACCGATCAATTTTCTTAGCGTCATCAATGCTTAAGTTTTTCTGTGTCGGACTCTTTGAAATATTT
>Ga0105348_1001093_pt1 | contig 18883 bp, 22 predicted proteins | sample EN8Hudsemesocosm_2_FD_83504 | JGI IMG/M metagenome (GOLD analysis project Ga0105348, IMG submission 83504) | Methane-oxidizing microbial communities from mesocosms in the Hudson Canyon - EN8C Hudson Canyon | ecosystem: Environmental > Aquatic > Marine > Cold seeps | place: Hudson Canyon... | reverse complement strand
TGAGGCTGGTATCCCAATAAGGGTTTGGGAGGCAGCGGACGTCAAAGACATAGTCTGCGTCGTTGGGAACGCCGTGTTTGAAACCGAATGATTGAAATAATAGCGCCATTTCCTGAGCTTTTCGTCCGGCGATTCGCAGTTTAATTAAATCTCTAAGTTCGTACAGGCTTAGGTTGCTGGTATCAATGTTCAGGTCAGAATTGTCTGAAATCGGGCTCAATAGGGCTCGTTCTTGCTCGATAGATTCTTTTAACGAACGCGTGGCATTACTCAATGGATGCTTGCGGCGGGTGGCGTGAAATCGTTGCATTAACGCGTCGCTTTTAGCGTCGAGAAATATGACCTCAACTTCTATACTTTTCTGACGATAATCTTCGAGGACTTGTGGAAAATTTCCAATGCCGCTGGGCAGGTTACGCGCATCAATACTGACTGCTACTTTGTCCAAGCGCTGGTCTTCACTGTTTATGGATTGGTTTCCGAGTTCGAGCAATAAGCTCACCGGAAGGTTGTCGATACAATAAAAACCTAAGTCTTCCAAGACGTTTAGGGCGGTACTTTTCCCCGAACCAGAACGGCCACTTACAATTATAAGTTTCATTGTGCGTTCCTTGATTTAATCAAAGGTCTGGTCTTATTCGGACGTTATTTGTTAGCAGTCATTACTTGATATAGCTGATAACTGGAATTTGCAGCTCTGAGCCGGTCACAAAATGCGGTGTTATTGAATTTTTCTGCAATTTGGCTCAAGAGTTCTAAATGTTCACTTGTCGCTTCTTTCGGAACGAGTAGCACAAATAGAATATCAACAGGTTCGTTGTCTATAGAGTCAAAGGCGATCTTTTCATTTAGCGTGAACAGACATCCAATGACGCTTGTGCAGCAATCTGTTCGGCTATGGGGGATGGCTATTCCTTGTCCGATCCCGGTACTTCCCAGTCTTTCACGAGCAATGAGATTATCAAAAATTTCATTCTCTTCCAGCTCGAGCCGCTCTGTTGCAATCGTTCTGGCAACTTCTTCTAATACTTTTTTCTTACTACTCCCAGTCAACCCACATTGGGTTAACTGGGGCGAAAGGATCGACTCGATCGTAATCGAATTATCTGGCATATCTATACTCAAATCTTACTCAGCTTTAACGCGTGGATGCCCCATGAGAGCGGGCGACTAATTTTTCCTTATGTTTCAGGATTTGTCTATCTAATTTATCAACTAGTAAGTCTATTGCTGCATACATATCTTCTTGTTCTGCTGTGCCATGAATGTCTGCGCCACTTATGTGGAGTGTGGCTTCTGCGGTTTGACGTAGTTTTTCAACTGACAGCGTGACTTGTACGTTGGTGATGCCGTCGATGTGTCGTTCAAGTTTCTGGAGTTTGCTGCTAACGTAGTCTTTCATAGCATCTGTCAAATCAACGTGGTGTCCAGTAATGTTTAATTGCATAGTTTTCTCCTATCTTTTTTATTGAGTAGTGGGCAACTAGATTGCCATCACCGGCGTCAAACTCACTTTAATGATGCTCAATTGAACATCGTGAGGGAGTACTTAATGTTAAAAATTACTTGAGATCATCTATTTAGATTAATCTCTTTCGCTCGTTTGATGGTGGTATGGACATCGCCTCTCGGTACTTTGCGATTGTTCTGCGTGCAACATTTATTCCTTGGTCTTTTAATATCGCAGCAATTTTACTATCGCTCAATGGTTTTTTTGCATTCTCGGCGGCCACCAGCTTCCTGATTATCGCGCGAATAGCCGTTGATGAACACTCTCCACCGGATGTGGTGCTGACGTGGCTGGAGAAGAAGTACTTCAGCTCAAAAATTCCGCGTGGCGTATGCATATATTTTTGCGTCGTAACGCGCGAGATTGTAGATTCATGCATGTCGACGGCTTGGGCGATATCATGAAGGATCAGTGGTTTCATGGCTTCGTCGCCGTAATCCAGAAATCCTTGCTGGTGCGCGACAATCTTGCTAGACACTTTAAGTAAGGTCTCATTCCTGCTTTGCAAGCTTTTAATGAACCACTTGGCTTCTTGTAGCTGGTCCTTCATGAAGGTGTTGTCTGCGCTACTATCGGCTCGTTTTATATAGGATGCGTAGTTATTGTTGACGCGTATCTTGGGCGCGATTTCAGGATTAAGCTCAACTTTCCAGCGACCATGTACTTTTTTTACCACAACATCGGGGACAACATATTCAGCTTCACTAGAGGCTATAGATTCGGCTGGTTTCGGGTTCAGTGTCTGTATCAGGCTGAGTACTGATTTTAAATCATCTTCTTTTAAGCGACTGCGCCGCATTAATTGTGCGTAGTCACGATTTCCTAGAAGGTTTAAATAGTGACTGATAACCAATTTTGCTTGTGGAAGCCACGGCGTATCTTGGGGGAGTTGTCGTAATTGTAAGAGCAAACATTCTGGAATGTCCCGAGCGCCGACACCCGATGGTTCAAAATTCTGTACCGTTTTTAATACTGCTTCAACTTCATCTAACTCGATCGGATCTTCGTCGTTATCGCTGACAAGTCCTTCTAAAATATCCTCGAGTGAAGTGGATAAATAACCGTCTGAGTTAATTGAGTCAATCAGAGAAAGTGCGATTAAATGGTCCCGATCGGAGAACGGGACAAGGTTAAGTTGCCAGAGTAGGTGGTCTGCAAGCGATTCCCCGGAAGAATTTCGACTCTCAAAGTCTGGGCTGTTTTCGTCATTTATTGGGCCTGAAGGTGCATTTGTGGGGTAAATATCGTCCCATGCGGTATCGACAGGCAGGTCTGTTGGTATGGCGTCAGACCATTCTTCAATTTCACTGTCATGTTTTTCTGTGGTTTGCTCGTTGGCGGACGCTGATTCTGTACTACCTGATTCGAGCGCTTTGGTAGGTTCGATAACACTTTGTTCATTCTGGGTGCCAGCTTGCTCGTTCGGGGCGTTTTCTTGAGCGTTGGGCTCGTCAATAACCTCGAGCATTGGATTGGACTCGAGCGCTTCCTGAATTTCTTGTTGTAGATCTAAGGTTGAAAGCTGCAAAAGGCGTATCGCCTGTTGCAATTGAGGGGTCATTGTAAGTTGTTGCCCCATTCTTAATTGGAGCGAAGCTTTCATTACCATTGAGGTGTCACCACCATGTTCTGTTTTATTGCAGCCATAGATCTCGGATAATTAAGGTCAGAAAACAATCAGTGTTCATATTTCTAGTTAAGACGGGTGTCAGATCGTTTTTTGTATAGTTCTCTTGTATGAAATTAGTGTAGTGCGTCGTGGTGATGCTGTGAAACAAATTAACGTTTATTTACGTTAAAACTACTTGTCGAAGCATGAAAACTTGGGAATTGATTAAATTCTAAACTCATTTCCAAGATAGACTTCTTTTACTTTTTGGTTTGCGAGTATTTCTTCAGCGCTGCCCTCTGCGATAATGTGTCCACCACTGACAATATAGGCTTTTTCACAAATATCCAGCGTTTCACGGACATTATGATCGGTAATGAGAACGCCAATGCCCTTATCTTTTAAATGGGTGACAATTTGTTTGATGTCACTCACGGATATCGGGTCAACGCCAGCAAAGGGCTCGTCAAGCAGTATGAAGTCGGGTTCCATTGCCAGTGCTCTTGCGATTTCGACTCGACGTCTTTCGCCACCAGATAACGCCATGCCAAGGCTGTCTTTAATGTGGGTGATATGAAACTCTTCCAGTAAGGTTTGTGTTCGCGCAAGGCGATCTGCTTTCGTGAGTTCTTTTCGCGTTTCCAATATACCGAGAATATTGTCACGTACAGACAGCTTTCGAAATATAGAGGCTTCTTGGGGGAGATAGCCAATGCCGGCCCTAGCTCTCCCATGCATGGGTTTTTTGGTTAAATCGTTGTCGTTTATGCTAACCCGTCCTTTGTCTTGCTTGACTAGGCCGACGATCATATAAAAGCATGTCGTCTTTCCCGCGCCATTTGGGCCAAGTAAGCCCACTACTTGGCCGCTCTGGATAGACACTGAGACGTCGATAACAACCGTACGACCTTTGTAGCTTTTGGCAAGGTTTTCAGCTTTAAGGGTTTTCATTAATTGGATAATGTCTCAGGTTGAGTTAAGTCTGGCTGGGTTGAAGTGGGTTGAGGTGGATTAGATTGACCTGGCTGATTTAAGGTGCTTTCTATGGTATCGGTGTTTGTTGTACTTTCACTATCTGCCCGTGGGTGGTACTGAATTTTTACCCGTGAACCTGCTTCAACGTTGCCTTTTGCCATGATAGCTTTTTGGACAATATCATAAATGATTTTATCACCGGAGAATGAGTTTTTTGCCTGAATCAGACTGGCGTCACCAACAAAACTCAAGGTTGATGTTTTTACGGTATAGAGAATGGTTTTTGCGTAGCCGTGAGTTGCTCCGGTATCGGCACCGTCTTGTTGTATAAAGTGTGCCGGAGTACCTAAAGCTTCTATGGTGACAAGCTCACGATTCGCGGCTTTGACGATAATATGATCAGCCTCTATTTTTGATAAACCTTGAGAGATGATGACGTTGCCTGAATAGGTAGATATACCTTTGGCGTCGTCAATGGAGGCCTGATCCGATTCAATGTCGATAGGTAGATTGCTATTGGTATCAATGGCAGTCGCGGGCATGGCTAGTGATAGTAGTAGCGCAAAAAATGCTAGCTTTAGGTATTTAACCATCAGAATTACCGAAGAAGTATCGGCCTCTTACTTTTGAAAGTAAATGTATGTTTTTATCATCGATGGACGCATTTAAACCAACAGCATTCACCTGATTATTTCCTTTTACGATCTTAACGACTTGGTCCGTGGATATAAAGCGAGTTGCAGCATTAAATTCAAGTCGCTCTGTCGTTAAGGTCAATGGGTCGTTACCGGCATTTTTTTGCTGAAGCCGTACTTCGCCGATGAGTGTCAGTGCTTCATCTTCAGTCATGTAAATGCCGCTCTTGGCGCGTAATTGGACAATCCGCTTGTCTGACGTTTCAAGGTCAATAACAGGAGCGTCTATGAGTACTCTCCCTGAGGTTGCGTAATAAAGCGATTCTTTGCTTGAAACTTTCATCGACGGTTCGCCTTGGTTCTTATAGGAAATGTAGTTGGCATTTCTGGCAAAAGCCACAGGCTGCTCAACCGTAGATGTGGTGTTGCTGATAGGTTCTTGCAGGCTGCTTGTGTTTTGAAACGCAGTTACCGATATCACTGTTAACAGTAGGAGTAGCAATAATTGTTTGGTTTGTTTACTTAGATCCATTTTTGGCTACTTGTTCTGCTGGTGGCTTGTTTTTGGTGGCTAACTAACGGGCTCTCAGTTTAAACTAAATAGGCCTTGAGCAAGGGTTGCAATAAGCCTTTTGACTCCAGTATTAGATCGCATACTTCACGCACGGCTCCTTGGCCGCCAGGCGTGTGCGTGCAATAATCTGCATGTTCTTTTATAAACGCGTGTGCGTTGGGCACTGTAAAACCAATTTTTGCGGCTACGATTGCACCTAAGTCTGGTAAATCATCTCCCATATAGGCTGCATCGGATGAAGAAAGTTCCAATTCATTAAGTAATTCCAGTAAAGCAACTTTTTTATCTTCTCTGCCTTGAATGATATGTTCTATGCCTAAGTCGCGTGCGCGCCTTGCTACTAGCGGGGAGCTTCTCCCTGTGATGATGGCGACATGAATATCACTATTTAAGAGCATTTTGATGCCATGCCCGTCGAGAATGCTAAAGGCCTTGATTTCATCGCCCTGTGCGCTGAAGTATAGCTTACCGTCGGTCATGACACCGTCTACATCTAGAGCGAGTAGTTTTATATTCTCAAAGGCTAATGAGCTCATTAGATAACTCCTGCGCGTAATAGGTCGTGCATGTGGATAACGCCAACTAGGTTTTCCTTCTTCGAGTCCGTCACCAATAAACCGGTAATTTTGTTTTGCTCCATCACATTTAAAGCTTCAGCCGCCAGAACATCAGCGTTGATGGTTTTACACTGCCGGGTCATGAGGTCATCAATCACCGTTGTGGTTAAATCCAAGCGGGCATCAAAGGCACGGCGTAAATCGCCATCTGTAAACAGGCCGGCAAGTTTGTCGTTGTCGTCTATGATAGCGGTGAGTCCGAGTCCCTTTTTGGAAATTTCCATCAAGCCTTCAGATAAGGGAGTGCCTTGGCGAACTTTCGGCACTCGGTCGCCCGTGTGCATCACGTCTGATACTTTGAGTAACAGCTTTCGTCCCAGCGTTCCTCCGGGGTGCGAAAATGCAAAGTCCTCTTCAGAAAAGCCTTTCGCTTCTAGCAGCGCAACCGCGAGCGCATCGCCCATGACAAGGGTGACAGTTGTGCTGGAGGTTGGTGCGAGTCCAAGAGGGCAAGCTTCCTTACTAATGCTGATGTCAAGGTTGATGTCTGCCTGCGTGGCTAAAATAGAAGAGGCATTGCCAGACATGCTTATTAACGGTGTTCCCATGCGTTTGATCAGAGGAAGTATGGTGGCAATTTCAGTGGTGTTGCCAGAATTGGAAATGGCAAGAACGACATCGGTGCTCGTGATCATGCCAAGGTCGCCATGACTGGCTTCTCCCGGGTGTACGAAAAAGGAGGGTGTTCCTGTACTGGCAAGTGTAGCGGCAATTTTGTGTGCAATGTGCCCAGACTTACCCATGCCGGTAACCACGATGCGGCCTTTGCAGTCTGAAATGAGTTGGCAGGCTTCTGAGAACTCTTTTCCAATGCGTCCGAGAAGATCGTCTATGGCTTCGCGCTCGATACGGACGGTGCGCAAACCGGAATCAATAAATGAATCACTTGTCATGGATTAAACCGAAACTGACTGTTGGAATAGAAGTGTTAAGTATCCCAAGTAACTCGCAAATAGCAAGACGCCGACGATTTTTCCGATGTATTGTCGGTTTAAAATCCGGCTGCCGTACGCCGCAAGTGCAAGGCCAAAGGTTAAAGCGAGCATGACACCGTAGTCTTGGTGCAGGGCTTTTATATCTAATTCTGGTGGGTGAATAAGTGCCGGTATTGCTAATACTGCGAGTAAGTTAAAAAGGTTGGAGCCAATAATGTTTCCTAAGGCTAAATCATGATGCCCCTTGATTGCGCTGGCTACCGACGCTGCGAGTTCCGGTAGACTGGTACCGAGTGCAACGATGGTTAAGCCAATAACAAGTTCACTGACCCCTAACTCGCGTGCAATGCCAGTTGCCCCCCAAACCAAAATATGTGAACTAGCTAAGAGGAATAAAATGCTTATGAATAGTATCGAGTAGGCTTTTCTGGGGGTAAGCCCTGCATTCTCCTTGACTTCATCGAAATCGTCTGCAACTTTGTTTTGCATAAGCGCGAGGGAGACCAGCGATACGATTAATATTGCAAGTAAAGCAATGCCATCAAAGGCTACCAACTCGGCGTCCCAAACAAAATAAGTTGCAGCAAGCGTTGCCAGTAATAAAATAGGGAACTCTGTACGTAGGACAGAGTCCTTTATGGGGATGGCTGAAATTAAGATGGTAATACTGAGTACAAGTGCAATGTTCGCGATGTTTGAACCGATAGCGTTGCCAACGGCTAACTCACTAGAGCCCTCTAGGGCCGCTGTTGCTGATACGATTAACTCGGGTGCCGAAGTGCCAAGGGCAACCACGGTTAGTCCAACCATGATCGGAGTCATGCCTAAATTTAGTGCGGTTGATACGGCGCCGGAAACAAACTTATCGGCGCTCCAGATTAATAGTACGAGGCCAGCTATTATGGCAAAGGAAAACAACAACATTCAACGGATCGCTTTGGTGGCAACTTTTAGAGCGATGCATTTTGCGGAACTTGTAGTGCCAGTGCAACCGTTTTTGTGAAGCAAGAGCGGACAGTTAAATTAAATTTTCGAAAGCGGTTGGCTAGCGTCTAAAGCTTTGATTAAATAGCGTCGCAAAAGATGAAAGGGATTGGTTCTGTGGAACCCTATATAGAAGTACAAAAAATAAGTTTCTTACGTGGTCACCGTTCTATTTTTAATGACTTAGACCTTTCGATTCCAAAAGGAAAGGTAACGGCGATTATGGGGCCGAGTGGTATCGGAAAAACAACGCTTCTCAAATTGATCGGCGGGCAGATAAAGCCAAGTTCTGGCCGTGTGCTGATTGACGGTGTTGACCTGAATACTCTCAAACGTCGAGAGCTTTTCGAAGCTCGCGCAAAAATGGGCATGTTATTTCAGAGTGGTGCTTTGTTCTCAGATTTAAGTGTGTTTGAGAATATTGCCTTTCCGTTAAGGGCGCATACGAAGCTCCCAGAAGATATGATACGTGACGTTGTATTGATGAAACTACATGCTGTAGGGCTTAGAGGGGCGTGGGATATGATGCCGTCAGAGCTTTCTGGAGGTATGACCCGACGCGTTGCCTTGGCTCGAGCTATTGCTTTGGACCCTGAATTAATCATGTATGATGAGCCCTTTGCGGGGCAGGACCCTATTGCAATGGGGGTGTTAGTTCAACTGATTCGCTTGTTAAATGACGCCCTGGGGCTGACGAGTGTTTTGGTTTCCCATGATATTGCCGAAGCCTTAAGTATTTGTGACCATGCCATTATTATTGCGGATGGACGTGTTATCGGTGCGGGCTCACCTGCAGAGCTTAAAAATGATAACTCGCCTTTGGTGAAGCAGTTTGTGAATGGTTTACCCGATGGGCCTGTTCCATTTCATTACCCGGCAGGTGATTATCGTATGGATCTTTTAGGATGAGGTTTCAGGTTAAGTTTCCTATGCGATGTTTAGTATTAATCAAAGTTGGCGTTACTCTGTGTTAGATTTTATTCGAAAAACTGGCCGTACAGGCTTGGACTATAGTTCGTCGGTGGGACGTTCTGGCTTGTTTCTGTTACGAGCAATATCGGGCTTGCCTCTCTCGCTGGATGGTTTGAGCTTATTGGCAGTGCAAATCTATAAAGTAGGTGTGCTGTCGCTTATTATTATTGTGGTGTCCGGCCTGTTTATTGGTATGGTGCTAGGTTTGCAGGGTTATAATATTCTTATTGATTATGGCTCTGAGCAGGCGGTTGGTCAGATGGTAGCATTAACCTTAGTTAGAGAGTTAGGGCCTGTGGTGACAGCGCTTTTGTTCGCTGGCCGTGCCGGATCGGCACTGACAGCAGAAATTGGCTTGATGAAAGCGACTGAGCAGTTGTCCAGTATGGAAATGATGGGTGTTGACCCTTTGCGTCGAGTGATTGCGCCAAGGTTGTGGGCTGGGTTTATCTCGATGCCGATATTAGCGATCATTTTTAGTTCTGTCGGTATTTTTGGCGGTATGTTGGTGAGTGTTGACTGGCTAGGAGTATTTGAGGGCGCCTTTTGGTCGAATATGCAGTCGTCAGTCGATTTTTCCGAAGATATTTTGAACGGTTTGATTAAGGCTGTTGTCTTTGGGTTGGTGTGTTCATGGATAGCGGTTTTTCAGGGTTATGATCTTGTACCAACATCTGAAGGTATAGGGATAGCGACGACTAAAACGGTGGTGTATTCATCGTTGTCGGTGCTTAGTTTGGATTTTTTGCTTACCGCCGTGATGTTCGGCGGTATATGATTTGGCTGTTACGTGTAGTGTGTAAAAAAGAGAAGAGATAACTATGTATCAAAGATCGGTTGAAGTGGCTGTCGGTGTTTTTATGCTAATAGGTATGGCTGCGTTGGTATTTTTGGCTTTAAAAGTGAGTGGTTTAACGACCGATAGCCAAAAAGAATCGTATAAAGTGTATGCGCAGTTTGATGACCTTGGTGGCCTTTCTATAAGGGGGCGGGTTTCCTTAGCAGGTGTTACCGTTGGCCGAGTAAGTAATGTGTCTTTGGATAAAGAGTCCTACAGTGCGCTGGTCGAAATGGAGATCTATAGCGATGTCGATAATCTGTCGACTGATACCGTTGCTGCGATTCAAACTGCAGGCTTGTTAGGCGATAAATATGTGGCCTTAAGTGTTGGTGCTGATGAAGAAGTGTTGGCAGACGGTGATACGATCTTTGATACGCAATCAGCGTTGAATATAGAAAAATTGATTGGGGCGTTTGCCTCAGGCCAAGTTGATATTTAGTGATGTCGAAAATGGGTAGTTCGAAGATGGACAATTCGATGAGAGGGTTTGTTAGTATGGTCAGGCTCCAATGCATTGCCACAGTTATTTTGTTGCTTATAAGCAGTATGTCTGTTGCCAGTGAGTCTGCAGTCGAAGCTGTTCGCCAGGTTGTTGCTAAAAATGTTGAAGAAGTGCTTGCAAAGTATGAGCAAGAAAAGCCTTTTTTTGAGACGGATCCAAAGCGGTTTTATCTGAATATGGATGCAGCGCTTAGTCAGATTGTTGATTTTAGGCGGATTGCTGCGCGCGTGATGGGAAAGTATGCCCGTAGAGCAACAAAAACGCAGCGCGGGCGCTTCTCTACAGTTTTTAAGTCCAGTCTGTTCGAAACGTATACAAAAACGCTTGTTGAAAGCGGTTCCTTTAAAATAAATGTTGTTAAGGCAGCCTTGAATTCACGTAGTGATAAGCGCGCCAGTGTTGATTTGAGTGTTGTCTCTGAGAGTGGCAATGTTTACCCGGTAACCTACTCCATGTATTTCACTAAAGACGGGCAGTGGTTAATGGAGAATGTGATCGTTTTTGGGGTGAATGTAGGGCTCGCATTTAAGGACAAGTTCGAGGCTCAATTCCGAGTGCATAAAGGCGATATAGATGCAGTAATCGATAACTGGTCTGTTAAAATTGATCTTGAAAGTGCGCAAGAGGGTTGATCTATGGTGGTATTTAGTAAAATTGATTCCTCCAGAGGTAGCTTAGCAGGGAAGTTTCAGCCCGATGAGCTAGTTGCGCTACGTGTTGAGATTGAAACTGCAATAGATGCCAATCAAAATGGACGCTTCGTGTTGACCTTAAGTGATCTTGAAATGGTGAATAGTGCCCTGATCTCTTTATTATTATGTAGTTTGCGGCAAGCTGAAAAAGTGCAGTGCCAATTATCCTTGTCTGGGGTCCCTCAAAAGCTGTTTGATATGGCGCGTGTTGGTGGTGTTGAGTCTATTTTACCGTTCGAGAAATAATATTTTATTCAAATTGATTCGCTTTGTTTATTCGGTGCCTTATTCTAGGGCAATTCATCATCTCCCTCCTTTAGCGCTACTTGTGATTGCTGTATGATAGGCCCCCGTTTAAGTGCTTGGATGTACAACTAGCACTACAAACGGTCTTGCCCAAGGGTTCAAGCCCTTACTAAATTTATGATTGTGAGTTAATTATGCAAACTAGCGACGTTCAAAAACTAATTCTTGATCAGCTCGATAATGTTGATGTTAATGTTGAAACGGATGGCCACCATTATCAAGTTACCGCAATTGGTGACATTTTTGAGGGTTTAAATGCTGTTAAGAGACAGCAGGTTATTTATGGCTGTCTGAATAGTCATATTGCTGACGGAACGATTCATGCCGTGGTAATTAAAACCTTCACTAAAAACGAGTGGGCAACGCGAAGCTAGGGCTTAACCCTCACTTTCTTTTATATTTTTCTGAAAAAAGGTCATCAAACGTGGATAAGTTGGTCATTGGTGGTAGCGCTCGTTTAGACGGCGAAATTCGTATTTCTGGCGCAAAAAACGCGGCTCTTCCGATCTTGGCTGCCGCGTTGTTAGCGGATGAGCCTGTAACGGTGGGTAATCTGCCTCATTTGCACGACATCACTACGATGATTGAACTAATGGGGCGGATGGGCGTTGAACTGCTTATTGATGAAAAAATGAGTGTTGAAATTAATGCCCCGACACTTAAAGATACGACGGCGCCTTATGAGCTTGTCAAGACCATGAGGGCATCGATTCTAGTGCTGGGACCTTTGGTTGCTCATTTTGGCAAGGCGGAAGTATCCCTGCCGGGTGGCTGCGCCATTGGTAGTCGTCCTGTTGATTTGCACCTTCGAGGTCTTGAGGCCATGGGCGCAAAAATCACGGTAGAAGATGGTTATATCAAAGCGCACACCGACGGGCGACTGAAAGGGGCCGATATATTCTTTGATACCATAACAGTGACTGGGACTGAAAATCTGATGATGGCCGCTGCTTTGGCAGACGGAACGACCATCCTCAAGAATGCTGCCCGCGAGCCTGAGGTTGTTGATCTCGCTGAATGTTTGATCAAAATGGGTGCGAAAATAACCGGGCACGGAACCGCTACTGTAGAAATTGTCGGTGTACCGAGTTTAAAAGGTTGTCACTACGATGTGATGCCGGATCGTGTTGAAACAGGTACGTATTTGGTTGCTGCTGCGATGACGCGTGGTCGGGTTAAACTGAAAGATACCAACGCGGATATATTGGGCGCGGTATTGCAAAAACTCAGAGAGGCCGGTGCGCATATATCAGTGGGGGACGATTGGATCGAACTTGATATGAAAGGCGAGCGACCCAAAGCGGTATCCATAAAAACGTCGCCTTACCCCGGTTTTCCAACAGATATGCAGGCACAATTTGTTTCTCTGAATTGTGTGGCTGAAGGAACAGGGTCAGTGACGGAAACTGTTTTTGAAAATAGATTTATGCATGTCCAAGAGTTACAACGCATGGGCGCAGATATAAAGCTGGAAGGTAATACAGCTATTATCACTGGCGTAGAGCGGCTAAATGGCGCACCTATTATGGCAACAGACTTGAGAGCATCTGCGAGCCTGGTTATTGCGGGTTTTGTTGCGGACGGTAATACCGAAATCGACCGGATTTATCATATTGACCGTGGTTATGAGTGTATAGAAGAAAAAATGCAGCTTTTGGGCGCTCGTATTCAGCGCCTGCCAGGTTAATACAGTTGATTAGAATTAGAGAATAAGATTATGTCACAAAGTTTGGTCATTGCTTTATCTAAAGGCCGCATTCTTAAAGAAACCCTGCCTCTTCTAAGTGAAGCAGGAATCGCGCCTTTAGAAGATGTCAGCGTAAGCCGTAAATTGATATTTGATACCACGCTGGAGCATATAAAACTCATCGTGATTCGGGCTACGGATGTTCCCTCGTATGTACAGTACGGAGGCGCGGATTTAGGCGTCACGGGTAAGGATGTCCTGATGGAGCATGGCGCAGATGGATTGTATGAGCCTTTGGACCTTAAAATAGCCAAATGTCGATTAATGACGGCCGTAAAAAAGGATTATAAGAGCAAGACTGCTCGAATCCGGGTGGCGACAAAATTTGTCAATTTGGCTAAAGCGCATTATGCCGATCAAGGTGTACAAGCGGATATCATCAAACTATATGGCGCGATGGAGTTAGCACCGATATTAAATTTAGCGGATGAAATTGTAGATATCGTTGATACCGGGAATACGCTTAAAGCCAATGGCTTAGAGCCTCGTTCGCACATCCATGACATTAGTACTCGATTAGTTGTTAATCGTGCGTCAATGAAAATGAAGCATGCTGAAATTCAACCTATTGTTGAACAATTGGCTGACGCAGTTCAGCGTCGCCAGTTATAAACTGATAAACGTTTAGGGTCTATTTAGGATAAATATAGTGCTTGAAATTAAACGTGTAGAGTACCAAGGTTCGAGTGACGACCAACGCGTACGCGATATCGTAGCATGGGATGAACAGCTAGATTCACAGGTACAAGAAACGGTTAAGTCGATATTGAGCGAAGTGCGTACTAAAGGTGATCAAGCACTCATTGACTATACCAATAAATTTGACCGACTAGGTGTGACGTCGGCAACAGAGCTTGAGGTGTCTAAAGCGCGTATGCAGAAAGCATTACGTGAATTACCTGAGGTGCAGCGTGTTGCACTTGAAGCAGCTGCAGAGCGCGTTAAGAGTTATCATGTACACCAGATTCAAACGTCATGGAACTTTGAAGAAGCGGATGGCACTGTTCTAGGGCAAAGGGTTTTACCCATTGAAACAGCGGGCTTATATGTACCTGGAGGCAAAGCGGCGTATCCTTCATCGGTATTGATGAATGCCATACCGGCAAAAGTGGCCGGCGTGAAGAATATCGTTATGGTGGTGCCTACGCCTGATAATGAAGTGAATGAGCTGGTACTTGCCGCTGCCGAGGTTGCCGGGGTTGATCGTGTATTTACCGTTGGCGGCGCGCAAGCTATTGCGGCATTGGCTTATGGCACCGAAACGGTTCCTGCTGTTGATAAAATTGTCGGGCCTGGCAATATTTATGTGGCGACGGCCAAGCGGGAAGTGTTTGGTAAAGTTGGCATAGATATGATTGCTGGTCCTTCTGAAATATTGATCATTTGCGATGGTAAAACCGATCCAGACTGGATCGCCATGGATCTATTTTCCCAAGCAGAGCATGATGAAAATGCGCAATCAATATTGGTTTCTCCAGATGCTGACTTTCTAAGGAAAGTCGAAAAGAGCATTGAAAAACTACTGCCCACTCTAGAACGAAAAGCTATTGTTGAAGTATCGCTCGCCACGCGAGCGGCCTTTATCAAGGTGGATTCTCTTGATCAAGCCGCGTATGTGAGCAACTTAATTGCGCCCGAACATTTGGAATTATCTGTTGAAGACCCAGATACCTTGTTAGCTGCTATTACCCATGCAGGTGCGGTGTTTATGGGGCGCTATACCGCAGAAGCGCTTGGTGATTACTGTGCTGGACCGAACCATGTTTTGCCTACCTCCGGAACGGCGAGATTTTCATCACCATTGGGGGTTTATGATTTCCAGAAGCGTAGTTCGATTTTGCATTTTTCTGCAAAAGGCGCAAACGATTTGGGTAAGGTCGCATCCGTGCTTGCGCGCGGTGAGGGTCTAACTGCACATGCACGTTCAGCTGAATATAGAATTCAGGATGAATGGCAGCCAGACCTATAAAACGGAGACTTTTTGTGAGTTCTGAATTGAAGAAAGCTTTAATTGAATCGTTAATTAGGCCTGAAATAAAGGCGCTTAATTCTTATCATGTTCCGGATTCTTCTGGTTTGCTAAAGCTGGACGCGATGGAAAATCCAAACCCGTGGCCAGGCGGATTAACGCAAGAATGGTTGGGCACGATCAGGCAAGTTGAAGCCAATCGCTATCCTGACCCTGCTGGCTCGAAGGTTAAAGCAGGCTTACGGGAGATGATGTCACTTGATGCCATCGAAGCGAAATATGGCTGCGCTTTAGATATTCTGCTGGGTAATGGTTCTGACGAGATAATTCAAATGATCGCGCTCGCTGTCGCCAGTTCGGAGCGGCCCATTATGGCGCCTGAGCCAAGTTTCGTGATGTATGGGATGATCGCGAAGTTTGTTGGAATGCCTTATGTGGGCATTGACCTCGATGCTAAATTTCAATTGGATACCCAGGCCTTTCTTAAGGCAATAAACTTACATAACCCTGCCGTTATTTTCCTTGCGTTGCCGAATAATCCAACAGGAAACCTGTTTGCTATCGATGATGTTCGCTTAATTATCGAGGCCTCAAAAGGCTTGGTCGTTATCGATGAAGCCTATATCGCTTTTACGGATTCAGATTTGCTAAGCTTAGCTGCCGAATACGCGAATGTGGTGGTGATGAGAACTTTGTCCAAGGTCGGCTTGGCGGGTTTGCGCTTGGGCTTTTTAGTTGGTCATAGTGCTTGGCTGACAGAGTTTGATAAGGTTAGATTACCTTATAATATCAATGTGTTAACACAGGCGAGTGTTGAATTTGCGCTAGAGCATTATGCTGTTTTTGAACAGCAAACACGTCAACTTCAGGTCGAACGAAAAGCTTTATTTGATCGCCTGAGTAACATGCAAGGCGTATCTCCTATAGAAAGCGAGGCCAATTTTATTCTGGTTTGTTGCGATACTGTTTCGGCCAAGTTGGTATTTTCTGGCATGAAAGCGCGGGGGGTGTTGATTAAGTGTCTTGATGGCGCACACCCCTTACTAGCAAATTGTTTAAGGTTGACGGTGGGTAGCGCGGAAGAAAATGAAGCTATGCTTGTGGCACTTTCATTCGTACTTTCCTCCATAAAATCAGCAGCTAGTTCTTCCTCTATAGAGCCGCTTACTTAGTCTTTATTGGTGTCTTGGCTAGCTTTTTATAGGTGCATAGTATGTCGGTAGATTTAAAAGAGCTGGTTAGCTTCACAAATACCTTGCTGAATAGTCAGCGTATCAAGGACTATTGCCCAAATGGCCTTCAAGTTGAAGGTCAGAAAGTTGTGCGCTCAATTGTTGGCGGTGTTACTGCATCGCAAGCCCTAATTGACAGGGCGATAGCTTTAGGGGCGAATGCAATACTGGTGCACCATGGTTATTTTTGGAAGGGTGAAGATGAAGCGATTACCGGGATTAAAAAACGGCGTCTCAAGAGTTTGCTGGAAAATGACATTAGCTTACTTGCTTACCACCTTCCTTTAGATATTCATGCTGAGCTGGGCAACAATGTGCAATTGGCTGAGAAACTCAATATCACTGTAACTGGGTCATTGGAGCCGATGTCGAGTACAGGTATTGGTTTAGTCGGTGAGCTACTGGCTCCGATGCCTGCGGACGAATTTCGACAACATATTTCTATCGTGCTTGGCCGAGAATGCCTACATATTGGCGACGAATCGGGTGAAATTCGTCGGCTTGCGTGGTGTACGGGCGCAGCTCAAAGTATGATATCGCAAGCGGTAGATTTGGGTGTTGATGCTTATATTAGTGGCGAAATATCCGAGCCCACTGTTCATGTCGCTCGTGAGACGGGGATACATTACTTCTCAGCTGGGCATCATGCTACTGAACGTTATGGTGTGCAGGCTTTGGGTTCGAGATTGGCGGAACAGTTCGACTTAGAGTTTAACTTTGTGGATATCGACAACCCTGTTTGAATCTATATTCAACCCTCTCGCGATTAAGCGCGAGGTGGCTCAATTGGAGCGATGGTTTCGTCGCTAGTCGTGATTTCCTCTTCCAGCGCACTCTCTTTTAGTCCGAAATCTTCAGATAGTGTTCCTTTCTGGTCGGGTGTTTCTTTGGGCGCATAGTCCATTGGCGGAGCATGCCCTCCGTCTTGCTCTTCGTATGTTTTCCCTTTGCCGGTGCCAGCCGCTAGGCTTATTGCCAGAAAGTCTTCTGCTTCATCATCGTTGCACAGTCTATTTGCGCCTTTTGCCAGTTGTTGGTGCACGTCACGATAGCTGTTGTTAAGGGTTTGAACTTTTCTGGCGGTCTCCATGAAGTGTGAACTCACTTCCGCTTGATACTTCGTGTAGGAGTCTTGTAATTCGGCCAATTTTTGTTCAAGTCTATTGCTCTTGCTAGCGTCTCCTTTAAAGGATCTCTGTAAAGCAGCTCCGATAGCGACCCCTAAGGCAAAAAGTCCGATACCTGCGAGTATTTGAATTGTAATTTGATCCACAAAAATCTCTCTATACGTTTGTTTGATAGCTAGTAAGGTGTCCTAAGATACTAAGATCATTTTTGTTAGAAGACAATACATGATTTTTTTGTGATGAAAGTTGGCCTTTAAATTCGTAACGCGGCAAAATAGGCGCCATTTTTATCTATGAGTGATTATTTTTTGCTCAACCTGTTTTACAAAGGAAGTATTAAATGACGTCATCTTTACCATTATCACCCCTGCAGCGTTATTTGCGTGATTTGGACAAAGAGGGGTTTGTTAAGGACCCCGCCCAAAAGATGGCGGTAGATAAGTTGCAAATGCTCTATGAAAGTTTAGTGCGAGATCAAAACGCAAGAAACAAAAGCGCTTCTAGCTGGTTTAATAAATTCAGTAAAGGTACGCCTAAACCAGTCAAAGGTTTGTATTTCTGGGGTGGTGTGGGTCGAGGAAAAACCTATCTGATGGATAACTTTTACGAGAGTCTGCCTTTCGAGAATAAAATGCGTATTCACTTTCATCGTTTTATGCAGCGGGTACACAATGAATTAAAGTTGCTTAGGGGCCAGAAAAACCCATTGATTATTGTTGCCAAAAAGCTGAGTAATGAAACGAGAATTATTTGCTTTGATGAGTTTTTTGTTTCTGATATAGGAGATGCCATGATACTCGCAGGCTTGATGGGCGAGCTGTTTGCCAATGGTGTTTCCTTGGTTTGTACTTCGAATATCAAACCTGATGGTCTCTACAAAAATGGCTTGCAACGCGTACGTTTTTTGCCTGCCATTGCTCTGGTGAAAGAGCATACTGAGGTAGTTAATGTCGATGGTGGGAATGACTATCGTTTAAGAACGCTAGAACAGGCAGAGCTTTTTCATCACCCGCTAGATGACCAGGCGGGGTTGAACCTGGAAAAATATTATAAGCAGTTAGCGGTTGAAGGGGCGAGTCAACATTTGGAGTTAGATATAAACGGCCGGACGATGACTGCTTATCGACACGCCGATGATATTGTTTGGTTTGATTTCAAAGAGTTATGTGACGGACCAAGAAGCCAGAACGACTATATTGAACTGGCGCGTGAATTCCATGCAGTGATTCTGAGTAATGTTCCGCAAATGAATGTTGATAGTGATGACCAGGCTCGGCGGTTTATTAATTTAATTGATGAGTTCTATGACCGCAGTGTCAAACTGATTGTGTCAGCCGAAGCACCTATTCATGAGTTATACCAAGGCGGCAAGTTGAACTTTGAATTTGAGCGTACCGAAAGTCGTTTGCTTGAGATGCAGAGCCGTGAATATCTGGAGCAAGCGCACAAAGCGTAGTGTGTTTTTTACGTAGAAAGAGTTCTTTAGAAACAAACCTATAGCTTTCCCCAAACGCTCTCTGCGGTTTTGATAAAAGCCTCAGCAGCCTTGCCCAAATGTTTACGCTTGTAGCTAATAGCACCCAATCGCCGTGATAATTTCGGTTGCTTTACCGGTAAGGTGTATAGCTCTTCATCAATCATGGTATTCGGCAGTAC
>Ga0105348_1001092_pt1 | contig 18890 bp, 14 predicted proteins | sample EN8Hudsemesocosm_2_FD_83504 | JGI IMG/M metagenome (GOLD analysis project Ga0105348, IMG submission 83504) | Methane-oxidizing microbial communities from mesocosms in the Hudson Canyon - EN8C Hudson Canyon | ecosystem: Environmental > Aquatic > Marine > Cold seeps | place: Hudson Canyon... | reverse complement strand
TGGCACTTCAGCCGGTGCGCAAAACCTATCGAGCTACATGACTTGCCAAAAAGGTTTTGGCCATCATTCCATCACTTCACTATCAGGACATCCTAAGTTCTTCAAACTCCATAGAGCCTTCTTAGGCAAGCACGCCGTCGATCTTGATTGGTATTTTGATCAGGTCGAGAAGTCTGAAAATAAACTTAACTTTGGCTGTGGTGAAGAACGCTTACAAGAGCGACAGCTATTATTTTCGACAACCAAAGAGAGTGACCGCAGTGCGCAGTTTTTCGAGCCGACAAGAGAGAATTGGTTAACGGTTTTAAAGGCATCCAGCGCGTTGCCCATGTTGTATAAAAAAGGGGTGGCAATTGATGGTGAGTATTATGTGGACGGCGGTTTGTCTGCGCCGATTCCGATAGAAGAAGCGCATAAGCGTGGGGCTAAACGCATTGTGGTGATTCGCACAATACCGAAAGAAGTAACTGGCCACTCTCCTTGGGCACATAAATTGAAATTTTGGGTATGCAGTAATAACCGCTGCCCTAAGGTATTGGATTTAATTACTCATCATGAAGATGCCTATCAAAAGTCATTACGCTTTATTGAAAACCCACCTAAGGGAATCGAGGTTATTCAGATCTATCTTGAACAACCTCTAGCCAGTGGCTTAGTCGGCAGCAGAGATGATTCTCTAAACGACGACTATGATTTAGGCATCAAAGCCGGTTTAGATTTTTTAAGCTCGGCGACTTCTAAACGCATAAATGCCGGCATTTAATAACGTACCTAAGAATACGCCCCACTCGCTTAAGTTCTCTTTTGGCTGCTTGCCATTCGCCATACGGGCAAGCTGTGCTTCGTACCAAGTAATATCCAACATGGCCATCTTGTCGATAGCTGGCTTACCCGTCGTCAGTTTTTTCAACTGCTGTTGATGGCTAAGATCTGTGATCAGCTTATTAGGGAAGTCTGGATCAACCGCTGTTGTACGCGCAACACCAATGAAATCGGTTGCCCCGGTATTTAACGCTTCTTGCATGGCTTTCGAAGAACGGAAACCACCGGTAACTACTAACGGTGTATCAACTAAAGCGCGCACTTTTTCAGCGTAATCTAAGAAATACGCTTCACGTTTAACCGTCGACTCTTTTACATCCGCACCCATCATCGATGGACTTTCATAAGTACCACCCGAGATTTCAATCAAGTCGATGCCCGCATCGGCCAACGTTTTTACAACTTGCATAGAATCGTCTTCGGTAAAACCACCTTTCATGAAATCAGCAGAGTTTAGCTTAATGCCGATTGGGAAGTCGCTACCAACTTGCTCACGAATCGCACTATAAACTGACAATACAAAGCGCATGCGATTCTCTAAAGAACCACCCCATTTGTCTTCGCGCTGATTATGACGTGGTGATAGAAACTGGCTTACGAGATAACCGTGAGCACCATGAATTTGTACGCCAGTGAAACCTGATTCTTTGGCAAGTTTGGCGCTGGTCGCAAACTTTTTAATGATAACTAAAATTTCGGCTTCGGTTAAAGCGCGTGGTTTATTAAAACCTTTTTCTAGACCACGGCTTAAAGAAATTGCCGAAGGCGCCACAGGTTCTTTGGTTATGAAGTTAGGAATTTGCTTTCCTGGGTGATTAAGCTGAGTCCAGATATGAGAACCGTTTTTCCTGCCGGCCTCTGCCCAGTTTTTAAATTCTGTTAAATCACTTTTTTCATCTAACACAACATTTTTAGGTTCACCTAACGCACCGCGATCAATCATGATATTTCCAGTGATTGAAAGGCCAATGCCACCATCAGCCCAACGGCCATATAGCTTGGCAAGACCCGGCTTAGGATTATGAGCTTTAGTACCTAACTGTTCGCTCATAGCGGATTTAAATAAACGGTTCTTAATTTCTAGACCATTCTTTAAAGCGAAACTTGAACCTAGTGGTGCAGTTACTGTTGAAGTCATTTCTTTATCCTCGGTTTACTCATTTTTTATGATTCAGCCTATTTAGACCGATCGTCTTAAAAGTATTTCAAAAAAAAGCACACGCGGTGTACTTGTTTATTATTCGGCATTGATGGCTTATTTTTTCAATAAGGTTGAGATCATCAATTCCATAATTCTTTTTACTGGCTGGGTATTGGCCGACATTTTCATTTTAATCAAAGCGCCTTCCCAGGCGGCCCAATAAAGCGCTGCGATTTCATTCGCGCTCATATCTTCACGAAACAAGCCTTGCTTTTGGCCTTTTGCAAAAACTTCGCTGAAAAATTTTAACCACTTCTTCATCGACGCTTCCAGTTCAATGCGGCACATTTCACTTTCAGAAGAGATCTCGCTGGCCATAGAGCCGACTAAACACGATTTTTTGAAACCGTTACTGGCATAACGCTCTAAGCTATACAGATAAATGGCTCTTAGCTGCTCAACAGGGGTCAGATCTTTACCTGGCCCTGTCATGAATTCATTAAGCTGACCTAATAGATCTTCGCTGTAATGCCCAATCAGTTCTGCGACAAACGCTTCTTTGCTAGCAAAGAAATTATAAAAAGAGCCTTTCGGAACATTCACTTCGTCCAGTATCTGCTTGATACCGGTGCCGTGATAGCCGTGCACAGACAAGTGCTCGATTCCCGCTTCGATTAAGGCTTCTCTGGTTTGTACACTGCGTCTTGGTCTGTTCATGCCTTCACTTTATGACCGATCGTCTTGGAATGGAAGTTATACCGCGTAATTTGTTGTAAATAGGTCTGTTGCAGTAATGGAACGATGAGTGAGGCATGGGAAAACAATGAGTAAGCTCTGCCTTCTTAATTATCACGTAATAGCTAAAAACTATATGCCATATAAATATTTATAATTATACCTATTAACCGTTTTCACCGAATATACATCTCATGGATTCACACGAAGCCAAACAAACACTTATTAATAGGAATAGAAAAATGATCAATACTCAAATCAAACCATTCAACGCTTCTGCTTTTAAACAAGGCGAGTTTGTAGAAATCTCTGAAAAAGACGTACTAGGCAAATGGTCTGTATTTTTCTTCTACCCAGCGGATTTCACCTTCGTATGTCCGACTGAGCTAGGCGACGTTGCTGACCATTATGAAGAACTGCAAAAGCGCGGCGTAGAAGTTTTCTCTGTATCGACAGACACTCACTTCACTCACAAAGCATGGCACGACAGCTCTGAGACAATCGGCAAGATCAACTACTTCATGGTAGGCGACCAATCTGGCAACATCACCAATAACTTCAATGTGATGCGCGAAGGTCAAGGCCTTGCAGATCGCGCTACTTTCTTGATCGATCCAGAAGGTACTATTCAGGCTATGGAAATCACTGCAGAAGGTATTGGCCGTGACGCTGAAGACCTAATGCGCAAAGTAAAAGCCGCTCAGTATGTTGCAGCACACCCAGGTGAAGTTTGCCCAGCTAAGTGGAAAGAAGGTGAAGAGACTTTGGCTCCATCTTTAGATCTAGTTGGCAAAATCTAGTTTAAAACTACAAATACTTTTCAATGAACAGAAGCGTACAACTAGATTCATTTTTGGGTAATTCTAGAACAAATATGCGAGGCATGGATGCCGAACCTAAGGCTATAGGGACATATCCACGCCGTTTTGTGGAAGAAATACCCAATCATGGATCAACATATATTTAAAATAATCACGTGAGATCAAAAGGTATCACTATGCTAGACCAAACGATGAAAACTCAATTAAAAGCCTATTTAGAAAATCTAAAAACCGAGGTTCATCTGGTGCTAAGTCTAGATGATACCGACACAGCTCAAAAGCTACACGGGTTAGCAAACGACATTGCTTCGCTTAACGATAAAGTGAAAGTAATCGAAGATCAAAATGCCAGCCAGCGTAAGCCGATTATGCAAGTGGTTAACTCGACCAAACAAACCGCGATTGGCTTTGCTGGTTTGCCTATGGGTCACGAATTTACCTCATTGGTTTTAGCACTGCTTCACAGCGGTGGCCATCCAATGAAATTAGAACCAGAAGTGATTGAACAAATTTCTGGCCTAAATGAAGACATGAACTTTGAGATATTTATTTCTCTTAGCTGCCAGAATTGCCCGGATGTCGTACAAGCCTTAAACATGATGGCTGCGATTAATCCTAAAATTAAAACCACCATGATTGATGGCGGCGCTTTCCAAGAGGAAATCGCCGAGCGCAACATCATGGCAGTCCCGAGCGTTTACCTAAACGGTGAGGTGTTCGCCCAAGGTAGAATTACACTGGCCGAAATTCTTGCAAAAGTAGACAATGGTTCTAGCGAAAAAGAAGCGGTAAAACTTAACGAAAAAGAACCCTACGAAGTATTAGTCGTCGGCGGTGGCCCAGCTGGTGCATCGGCTGCCATTTACGCAGCCCGTAAAGGTATTCGTACTGGTGTAGTTGCTGATCGTTTTGGCGGCCAAGTACTCGATACTATGTCGATTGAAAACTTCATCTCAGTAAAAGAGACCGAAGGCCCTAAGTTAGCCACGGCGTTAGAAGAGCATGTTAAAGAATACGACGTCGACATTATCAACCAACAGAAAGCGAATAACGTCGTCTCGGCAGAAAAAACAGAAGACGGTTACATCCACGTTGAATTAGAAAGTGGCGCAACCTTAAAAAGCCGCAGCGTAATTTTATCCACCGGCGCACGCTGGAGAGAAATGAACGTTCCCGGCGAACAAGAATACCGCAACAAAGGCGTTGCTTACTGCCCACACTGCGACGGCCCATTATTTAAAGGAAAAAAAGTGGCCGTAATTGGTGGCGGTAACTCAGGTATTGAAGCCGCTATCGACCTTGCAGGTTTGGTAGAACACGTAACCGTGTTGGAATTCGCTGATACTCTTCGCGCTGACCAAGTACTGGTCGATAAAGCCAATAGCATGGGCAATATCGATATTATTAAACAAGCACAAACCACGGAAGTGATTGGTGATGGTACTCGAGTAACTGCGCTTAACTACATTGATCGTGAAAGCGGTGATACACAGGTAATAGAACTTGCCGGAATTTTCGTACAGATTGGCCTGGTGCCTAATAGCGAATTCTTGAAGAGATCAGGTATTGAGTTATCAAACCGTGGTGAGATTGAAGTGAGCCCGAAAGGAGAAACTTCAGTAGCGGGGGTATTCGCTGCAGGTGACGTCACGACAGTGCCTTACAAGCAGATAATCATTGCGATGGGTGAAGGATCAAAAGCGAGCTTAGGTGCGTTTGATTATTTGATTCGCACACCCGCGCCGAGTGTAGTCGCTTAACCAAAACTGAAAGAGAGGGAGTAAATTAATACTCTCTCTACAACGCTAGTAGCTTCTTACGAGTATCAGCATCCATTTTCTCAATACCATAGCGCAAAGTATGGCGTGCCATATTAGTACTACTCTGCTGAATATAAGCGATCACATCAGCTTCATATTCAACAGAAGCTACCTTCAAAAGCCAGCCAATGCTCTTTTGCACAAACTCATCATCATCTTGTAATAATAAATCACAGTTGTTAAAAACCAATGCTTTATCAATATAATACGTAGCCTTTCCAATCTTCCGCTTTATAAACTTCACCCAAACCACATTACTTGCCCGACGACACCAAGAAACATCAGACAAAGCCCAGTGCTGAGTCTTTTCAATCAGATGTGGTCTAGACCATAAAAACTGATAAATCGTTTTAATACACAAGTCGTCGACCAAAGCCCAGTTATTGGCGTAATTTTCTAGCCAAAATTCGAACCTAACCAAAAGATCATCAGAATAATTTTCTTTCCGTCGAGTACTCAATTTAACAAATTTATTAATCAAACCAAATGCCAAAAGTTTTTCTTCATTAAATTCTGCATTCACTAACATGTATTCAGTAAGCGCTAAGGTATCAAAGGCAGTGAGATCAGAATACGCTATTTGAAAGTTATTAATTATCGATTTTATATCAATAGCCGTTGCGCCCAAGCACTTAACGCCTCCGGGGAAATAACGCCGACTCGCGTCTGCTTTTTCAATGGTGCTGACCTTAGCAAGAGCCAATTTTAATTCTTCAAAGTAAACTTGATTAGATTTCATTTTATAAATTCTTAGGTATCAGATTTAAGCTTTAACCTTACTCAGTAATTTAATGACTCTATATTCTAAATCTTTAGGTGAAAAAGGCTTAGTTAAATAATCACTTGCACCGGCTTCAATAGCATCAATGACTTTCTCTTTTTCAGTTGACCCAGTCAGCATTAGAAAAGGAATACCGCAATACTGTCTAGAAGCCCTAACGAGCCTTAATAATTCTAATCCTGAAAGTTGAGGCATATCCCAATCACAAATTATGATATCAATGCTCGTATTTTGGAGCTGAGTCCAAGCAACACTGCCATTTGGAGCAAGAATTGTTCTTTTTACACCCAGTTCATTAAGGCAAGAATTGACCAAGTTACGACTCGAGTCCATATCATCGACCACCAAAACCTGTAACGCTTTAAATTTTTCTTCCAGGCTATCCATTCATCATCACTCCATTAAATTTAACGCTTACAATTACTGCATAATAAAATAAATAGGTCACTCAGATTACTGACCCTATTTAAGAGGACCCACCTTACAGCCTAGCCCTATAAACAGAGTTATAAAGCCATTTTATAATGTCTACGTTCGGCAGCCACAAAGCGACACATTATAGTCCATGAACGACAAAACCATCTTAAACTAAAGTACTAGCCATAATTCATCCAGATAGTCAGGTATTATCTAACAATATAAGTTAATTAATGCGTTTCGTTCAGTTTTCATTCAGCTTCAGCTCTGTAGAATCCTGCTCTAGCAAATAAGTAGATACAGGAATTATTAATGCAAACCCCTTTATTATCAGCCCTATTAGTCTCGCTACTCCTTCCAATATTGCTCAGCGCTTGCGGTGGAGCTAGCTCTAGCGATTCGAACAATATTCCAGCACCTAGCATTGAAAGTATAGCCATTAGCGGGTCAGGAGAAACTGGAACAACATTAACAGGCAGCTATGTTTTCAATGATTTAGGCAAAGACGGTGATGCCTCTCAGGGTTATTGGCTTCATCCTAACGGAACACAAATCGCTTTAGGCAAGAGCTTAATACCTGATAGCGCCTTAGTTGGTTGGGACATTAAATTTTGTGTTAAAGCCGTCAGCGCAGGCAAACGGCTAGAAGGCAATTTAATGTGCAGTAAAGGCATCACGATTAGTGAACCCAGAGTTTTAACAACACCTAGAATCTCGATTGTTAATAAAGCAACTAATACTACGGTGGGTGCAACACTTTCTGCTCTAACCATTGATGATTATGATTATTCAATCAGTTATCAATGGTTCATAAATGATGAATTGATCACCAATGCTGCAAGCGATGACTTAATTCTAATCAAAGAATGGCAAGGTGCCAGAGCACACGTATGTATTAATGATAAAGCAACAGAGAATATTCTCGCGTGTACTGAAAAAACCAATTTCATACAAGCACGTTCAAGTTACGCTCCTGAGATAACAGTTACTCCGTTACCTAGCCATATTGAAGTGGGGAATTCCCTACAAGCCAATTATAGTTATTCCGATACAGATAGCGATGAAGAAGACATTAGTCGTCTTAGTTATCGCTGGTACATTAATGATTCACTCGTATCATCTAAGAAAACTATTATCATCAATGAAGATAATGCACTAATGAAAATTAGACTGTGTATCACCGCTTATAGTAAGACAGGGTTACCTGATACTTCAGAACAGCAATGCTTAGCGACTCAAACGCTATGGCACTCTACAAGCAAAGTACCTGAAGTGACGGCAATTAAAACTATGGGCATCGCGATGGCAGGTTATAAAGTCGGCGCGAGCTATCAATACTTTGACGCCAATAACCATAGTGAAAATAATAGTGATACTGGCTGGTTTATTAATGACCTAAAAATTGAGTCTTCTTCAGAGCTGCTCTTAACATCAGAATTAGTAAGCAATAATAGCCATGTCGATTACTGCGTCATTCCGAAAGATTCAAGCGGAATCGTTGGCTCAAAAATATGTGAGCGCCAAGGGTTTGCAAGAATTGAAACCGAGGGTGCTTTAACACGAGGAAGTAGCATTATGCCGCTACTGACGGATTATCCTGAGTTTAATGAATCCTGGTGGAAGACTGTTGGAGAACCCATAGATTTTTATCATTTCTATGAGATTGGAAAAAATGAAGTTAAAGCTTGGCATGGTAGTTCGTATAACCCATCAGTCTCGGTTAATTTCAGAGAATTAGCTTTTTGCATCAAGGCCAATAAACTCCATGGAGGCACTGCGGATATATGCACAACACTTACTCGAGATCATGGATTAACACTAGGGGCGGAAATAGATAAGAATAATTTACAGCGTATTGGCTTCGATCCACAAGCCGAAATAGATTTTTCATTTGATGGAAAAAACTATAAAGCTTATCGCCCAGTATCAGAAGCTACTTTCAATCGATTTGCAGATGAGCTAAGCCTCACCTCTCCAGAAGTAATTCAATTAGATAATTTAACCAGTATAAAAATGACGCCTACCGATGCACAAGCTTATTGTCAGCGGACAAAACCGCTCGGCGAAATTACTTCAAGGAAAGCAATAAGTGCATTATTTACTGGGGATGCTTCAAGCGCTTATATCGTTTGGCCAACACCGCACAATACCCCTTGGTTATCAGCACTCGATGATGGATCTTTAGTAACACTCAGTAAATTTCAAGTACTAGACCTAACTGCCAAATACCCTTTTAGCTGCATGTCACCTTTATAAGAATTAATAGTAAGAAAGCCCAATAAATTTCCATTGGGTTTTCTATCCGCTACGAAGATCACTCATTTATTCACCGACCTATAAATAGAAGCTATTTCATTCCCTAAATCTATATCCTAGTAGGAATATATTGTGAGCAATAATACTTCCATGAAATAAAAAATCTAAAGCCTGCCATCCACCAGCTTCGGATTCTTTTGCCAAGAATTTATCCACGCAGGAAATTCACTTGCTGGCATAGGTTTAGCAATACCATAACCCTGAGCTAGATAGCAGCCTAACGATTGCAGTAATTCTCCATGAGCTGGTGTCTCAACCCCTTCAGCGATCACTTTAAGATGAAACGCTTTCGCCAGTTCAATAATCCCTTGTATTATTGTTTGATTTTCAACATCTTCCAGCATATCAATCACAAAAGACTGATCGATTTTTAAATATTCAGCAGGCAATCGTTTCAAATACGTTAGCGAAGAATATCCAGCCCCAAAGTCATCTATCGAGAATACAGCCCCTAAACGATTACATTCAGCGATCACACCAGACACTAATTCAATATCTTTCAGTGCACTGCTTTCTAATATCTCAAGCTCGATAGTTTCTGGATTAACACAAGGAAACTCTTTCAATACCTCCTCGAGCCGTACAACAAAGTCCGCATGCTGAAGCTGTAACGGGCTAATATTGACACTGATTGGCATCTCTATATCCATTAGACGCCATTGATCTAATTGCTTAAGCGCGCTCTTTATTACCCACTCGCCTATTTCTATGCTTAAAGCATCTTGTTCTAGTGCTGGCAAAAAAGCAGCAGGAGGAAGAATACCCTGCTCAGGGTGACACCACCTAATAAGTGCCTCAGTACCAATAACTTCATTGGTACGTAAATCTATTTTGGGCTGATAAAAAAGTACAAACTCATCATTCTGTAATGCCAATCTTAGACTTTCAATTTCTTCATGCCTATTTTTAACCGCGACATCCTGCTCAAGATCAAAAACATGCCAACGATTTTTTCCCAACTGCTTTGCTTTATACATAGCTTGATCAGCCTGCCTTAATAACTGATCAGGACTGCAATTCTTTTGTGGATAAAATGTTACACCAATACTGGCAGTAACTTTAAGGCACTTATCAAAAATTGTTAACTCTGTTGTTGCCGCCTCAAGCATTCGAGTTAAAATGGGATAGCTATCTTTGGTATTGTTCAAATCGTCTATTACTGCAACAAATTCATCACCACCAATTCGCGCTAAAGTATCTCCTTGCCTTAACGTAAGCTTCAATTCATGGGCAATTTTTCTTAAAAATTGATCACCTGAACTATGACCATATTTATCATTAATTATTTTAAAGCCATCTAAATCAATAAAAGTAATCGCCACAAACTGGTTGCGTCGCGCACACTGCGTCAGTGCATGCTGCATTCTATCTGAAAGTAAAATCCGGTTCGGAAGTTCAGTCAAGGCATCATAATGGGCCGAAAGCTGCAAAGCGGCATTCGCATCTTCTAAACTTTGATTACTCATCTCCAACTTACGCTGGATATCTTTCTGCTCGCTAATATCCTGAAATATTCCCGTTAAGCGAACAGTAGCCCCATCTTTCTGGGTAACATTACACGTTGTGCGCACATCTATTTGTCGGCCCTTGGTCGTATAAGTCTCAAGCTCTAGGTCGTAGCCATCGCCATTATTAATAGCACGGTCTAAAGCTAATGAAATTTGTTCACGAGAGTCAGGTAAAAAGTGATCTACACCTGCATCAACGGTAGGATCAAATTCTTCGGGTGTAGTTTCATGAATGCGATAGGTTTCAGCCGTCCAAGTCAGGAGGCCTGTCTCTAGGTTTAATTCCCAACCACCCACTTTCGCGACTTTTTGAGATTCTTGTAATAATTGGCTGGAAATTAAGCGTTCACGTTCTCTCTCTTTACGCTCGGTAATATCTAAATGCGTGCCAATCATTCGCTTCGGCTTGCCACCTGCCTCCCATTCCACGACCTTACCAGACGCTAAAATCCAAACATAATGCCCTCTTTTATGCCGCATACGGAGTTCAACGGTATAAAGGTCAAGGTTACCACGCCAATGTTCTCTTAACAGTTTTTTTGCACGAGGTAGATCATCAGAGTGAACACTATCAGCCCACGTATCAAATGATAAAGGCTGAAGTTCAGCAACGGTATAACCGATAATTGCCGCCCAACGCTGGTTAAACGTTAGCTCTTGTGTCTGTACTTGCCAATCCCAAATACCAACGCCCGTCGCGTTGATAATCAACTCTAGGCGTTCTTCATTATCGCTTTTGGAAGCACTTGTAACGGGGGTAGACTTAGTCAAGATTATCCCTAACCCTATAAAATTTACATAATGAATAATTATGGCTGAGATATACGATTAGGCAAAGTTTAAGAATAGGTACATTAGACCTTTCTTAACTACTTCTGAGCACTTACCCCCATCAAATGCTCAACCTTCTTCACGTTTTTAAAGCCAGCCTTCTTCAACCTACGGATCACACCATCAACAAAACTACTCCCTGTTTTTATCACATGAGGGTTACCCGTATAGTGAAACAACTTACCACCATGGCGAAGTACGCGGTAAATCTCACTATAAAATTCTTCGCTGTAGAGCTCACCGGCAAGAGAAAATCGTGGTGGGTCATGAACTACGGCATCAAAAGACGTTGCTGACATCGTCTGAATCAACTTATAGCTACTGCCCTGCTTCTGCACAATACCTTCATTACCCAAATCTTGTGACCAAGGATTTTGCGCGCGTAAGCCCATTACCTCAGGGCTTAGCTCAATCGTCAGCACTTCACTCGCACCTAAGCGGTGCGCAGCGATCGCCGCATAACCTAAGCCACTGCAGCAATCGAGCACCTTATCACCCTTGCTCACGGCCTGCTGAGCCATCTCAGAGGCACTGGTAAAAGGATCAGTTCCTTTAGAGATGTGCATCTTAACGCCACTAATTTCTAGCAGTGGTGCGCCACTCGTCGGCGCTAGCTTGTAGTAACCCACGCTGCGGTCTTCCAATGGATCCATATAGCCATCATGGCAAAGGTAGATTCTTCCTATCTTCTTAACAATTTTTTTGAGTTCAGTGATAGTGAACTTATTGTCTTCATCGAGTACAAGTTCATTATCGACTAGCGAGAAGTCCTGCTCAGAGATATTAAGATCCGTGGACAGACGGACACTGGAAAGTCCTTTAGAAATGGCATCCAATGCCTGCTTTGCATTGTCTGAATGAAGGTAGTAACTGGGCATATTGTACGTCTAACTGGTTAGAAATTATGTACGTACTATAACACCCGCAGCGGCAAGCCGTTCAACAATCCGTAATGATGATCGATACCGTGCAATTTGGATCACCAAAGGAATCATAAGTAACATAACAACCGTTGGCCGTAGGCGCTCCTGAGCCTTGAATATCGTAACCAATTCTCGTGTAACGGTTATCAACAATATCAGTAAGATCACCAGACTCGATTAAGCCAATATGATCTGACATATCTAAGGCATCACCTAACTCAGCCCTACTTTCCGGACACAAATTACGCCAATCAACCTCAGAAGTTCCCGCCTCAGTCTCAACAATGTAACCAGCCTGACTCGGAGGATTTGAAGCAACAATCGATAGCCCTTGCGCGTACGCCTTACTTCGAATAATTCCGATAGTAGATCGCATAGAACCTTCAATATTGTTTAACGTCGCAATTCGAGCAGAGCGAGATACGTCACTAAATCGAGGAATGATGAAAGCCGCTAGAATACCCACAATAGCAATAACAACGACCAGCTCAATCAAGGTAAAAGCGGACTGTTTTGTAGTACGAAATGACAGGCTATTAGAGTATACCCCGTGCCTTAAAGAACACTCTTTAGACATATATATTGAAAACCTATAATTCTAGTGCAAGCACTAATGGCAACTATTACTTCCTAGTACTCTAAATTATAGGCGACAAACTCATATTGGGTATTATTTACCAATATGGCTTAGTTTTATTGAAAGAAAACAAAGGCTAATTAAAAATCAGCCTTAGTTTTATAATAAGATTTAACTCTCTAAAAAATTGACTATCTAGGTTCATTCCCGAAAGTAAATGTAATAATTCTATTTATTACATCAATTTCAGTCTCTTCAGAGTAGATGTTTTGATCCATATCTCTAGCACTACCAAAACCGCTCAAAGGGGATTCGATGAATACTTTTCCATTCATCCAAGTTGGTATAATGTCTGGGCCAGATAGATCACCAATAGCACCAGAAAAAATAATAGTCTCCATAGAGTTGTACCATGTAATATTGCATTCAACATTATCGCCAGTGTCATCAATACACTTAAAGGCATACACACTTTCAGAATTCACATCATACTGAATATTTGAGATGGCAGGTTCACTGGTTAGGTCAATCGAATCAAGTGTACCTCTACCAGAAATATAGTACCGACCATTGTATTCACGTAAACGGGCAGCATCAAAGATAGAAGCTACTTCAATAGCTAGCTCTTGCGCATCTCTAGAATACGTAAAACTTGCTTTTGGCGGATTTCCCGAAAAGTCGCCAGTATAGATAGGAAAAACTGAATCTTCACCATCAGTAATTAACGCATTGCATGGGAAGAACTCAATATCAGTACTGTCTAACGTGGCTGAACATTGCAGTGATCCAAATTTAATATCAAATATAACTTCAATATCCAGTGTGCCATTTGTACCGGCCGTATCAATCATTATCGTCTGGCTTAGCCCACTCTCTAATGTTACAGCTATATTTAATACATCCCCTCTAACATAGGGAAAGCCCGCTCTGTAATTATTGGACCCTGTTGTATCAACATCATGAGGCGCGATAGAACCTGCAGAAATAACGGTATTACATGGAACAATACTGGTCACTGCACTATTAATAATTCGACACTGAATATAGCCCATTTCAGCAATTCTAGACTCCATATTTACAGAAACAACATTGTCTCCAGGCACCGTGGTCATAGTTACCGACCCAGACCACAAAGCATTTCCGGTAGTTATTGCTGCGACAACAGAAAAAGTTACATTAGGTGGAGTATTAATCGCAGTAACACCTTCGCTACTCGCAATAAATTGACGGCTAATGGACGTGCTTGAAGCGGTAATTTGGCAGCTTTCGTTAGACGCTAAAGACTGACCATTTTTAAGACAGTTGAAAGTAATGCTTGAACGATCATCTTGCTTATAATAATCCCAGTTCCAAGTAGTGAAGTGTTCAACTGTTGCTACAAGCTTCAAACCTGTTTCGCTAGTAGAAGATAACTGAACTGTTCCCATACCATCTTCAATCCAAAAACCGGTTGCAGGATCGAACCACCACATTTCAATCGTATCACCTTCAGCAAAAACTCGACCGTCATCACCCGTAGTTACCGCAAGGTCCATTTCAATGATCGCAGTGACACCTTCTGCTAAAGAAACTGCAGAACCGTTTTGAGAAAACTGGTAATCAACCATACCTGTAGAAATCAAAGCAACTGCTTCACCAGAATCCGTTAGCGCTTGGCCACCGCCTAAGAAGGCATTATCCACAGCACGAATATCAATCGGTGTAATCGTAATTTCTACCTCACCCGTTACCGCATTGCCATTGCCATCAACAAAGCTATTAGCCGCTAAAATCAATTTTGAATGCAGCTCAGTCTCAGTAATATCAATAGCTTCTGTACTATCTACAACATGGCTTTCTGGATTGACATTTTGCAGCGTTAAATTTGCGACTGCGCTTTCTTGCGCAGCATCAAAACGGTATTGATAAGTTTGAGTCAAATAGCCTTCTGCAGCCGCGCTAACTAACATAAGCGACGTTTGCGAAATACCATCAAACTGGGCAAGACCATACTGATCAGTATTAACCGTTGTACCGTTAATCGTTACCGGAACTTCTGACAAAGCGAATCCCGATTTGTCTGACACATTAATACCGAAAGAAAAATTAACATTAAGAGAAGCTTGTGCAATAACCGAAATTTTTTGGCTCTGCGTATCTTCATTACCAGCTTCATCTGTTGCAATCACCGTTAGGGTGTAATCGCCTAACGTCGGCAACATTGTATGATGAATATCATCTTCAGAAATAACCGCATCATTCAAAGTCCATTGATAACTAACAATGCCTTCAGCTTCCAATGGCGTAGCCGTCATCGTAAATATTGAGTTTTGCTCTACAGAAGCAGGAGCATCCAGCTCGACACTGAAACAACCTGTCAGTGCCATCATGATCATAGCAATAACGCTAGATTTCATGAGTCTTAGTGACATATAAACCTTCCTTGGGTAAATGAATTTTATGACTTAACAAAGCCATTTATAATGGCGATCTAAGTCAGCGCGCGGAGTCTAAAAACTCTTTTATGGAAAGTCAAAAAAACGGATATTTACCTTGATTGAAATACTAAAGATAAAGTAGTAGAAGAAACCAGAAGGGGTTCATGGGCAAGTATTAATTATTCATGAAATACATATAGAATGTACGGTATACATACAATATTGTTAATAAATAATTAATATAATATTTTATAGAGAAATCATAAAATACTATTAGGTAAATACATCAAGAGTACCTAATAGCACTAGCACTAGAAATGCCCCCTGACAAAACGGCTAAAAACACCCATATTAATAACTCGTTAAAACTTTCCGTTATCATTCTTCCAAGCACTTAGCGGCGGTATAGTTTCACTGGTATCCCAATGCTCTGCAATTTCACCCTCTGTAAGGCGAAACAGATCATAAAATGAAGTATGTCGGCCTTCTAGAAAACCCTCACATATCGACATTACGAAATTCCCTTCAGCGAGTAAGCGATGCAACGTCTTATATTGAATCGTCCTACCATCATTCCCCTGCATAATGAAAGCAGCTTGCAGTGATGACAAACCATCGGTTAAGCGTGGATTATGCTCAATATAAGAACTAGCCGAAATATACTGATGTATCCGCTGAATATCACCTCCAATTAAAACCTCATTCACAAATGACCGGACATTTGCACGATTGACTTCGGTCTTATCGAGATCCTCAACAACCGTCTCTCCATTTACCATTGAATGCCCTGAATCATTCGGACCTTTTCGAAGTTGAATATTGTCCCAGTGCTCTACCGTTTGATCGCCTTCAAATCTAAAGACCTCAAATCCTACCCTAGAAGTACTAAAATCATATTCAGTGTGCCCAAAAACATAATCACCATCAGAAAAAATACGCACAATGTTCACACTAGGTGAGCTTTTAGACAAACGCTTAAAAAGTGCTGCCAAACCCTCTCCCCCTTCATGGGTTTCAGGATTATGCTGAATGTATTTATTCGGGTTAACGACAACAATCGAAGTTTCATCTCCCGTTTCAATACTTTTTAACAACGCGCAGATTTCTTCTTTTCGTTTAATCGTCATGACGTACTTCAAACCTGATATTTGATGATTTTTTTCAATTCGTGTTCATTGAGCTTTTGCCATAATACGCTCAAAGGTACCGTTCTGTTTTAATACCAGCAAAGCTGCACTAATTTTATCAGCAAGTACCTTGCCTCGAATATTTTTTTGAAAAGCATAAAAAACATCCTGCTCGCTTAACGGCTGACTAGGGTTGTAAAATATTTCATCCTGACTGCCATTATCAACAAACGCCTTCAAGCCTGACCTCTCCTCTACAACAAAGGCATCTATCCGACCTGAAGTTAATTTTTTTACGTTCTGATTATCACTATTCGCAACATCGAGATTAATACTTTCATTAGACGTTAGTTTTTTCACATATGGATAACCCGAGGTGACACCTACATGCTTTCCCGACAATTCTTCAATCGTTTCTAAAGGTGGATTTCCCTTGATAGTAAAAACATAATCACGTTTTACATAGATCAATTCTGATCGCTCATAACTGCCAACCATCAAGACCTTCAAACCAGGAAAAACACCATCAACTTTTTGGGCGGCTAATTCTTGCAATGCACGCTGAGGGGGTAACACAATGATCGTTAGTTCAAGACCCGCTTCCTTTGCGAGTGCTTCGGTTAACTCAATGAAAACCCCTTCATCCTTTGATTCGACCATTAGTGGAATATGAAACGTCGCAATAGTAAGGGTTTCAGAACTAAACGCAAAAGCAGATAACAGTAAAAATAGAGTAATTAGAATCGTTTTCATCGTTATTCAACTAAATGCTCCGCTTAAATGGGGTCATATCAGTCTAGCCTGATACATCCCATTGATCAAAGAATGTTCTTAATGAAACCTTTCATTAATTTGGCATAAGTGACAGCTTTAGCTTCGGAGAGATGGCGCTTCCAATATAAATACAGGAAGGTCTCATGATTTTCATCATGAGGCCTTTGTAATGACAGGATTAAAATTGATCCTCAGTAAAGTTCATCAACGTCTCTTTGCCAGCTTGAATATCCGCTTGGAATAATTCAGCTTGCGACTTAGACGTTCTAAAGAAATGATCAGCAGCCTTCAGTTTACCCTGATAGAAATCTTCAGAGTACTTACCTGAGGTTAAATCAGCAGTCGCGACATTCGCCATCGTTGCCCACATTACGCCCATCGTCGTTAAAGAAAATTGCTTCAATAAAGGCGTTGCCGCTGCGCCCACAATTTCGGCATCTTGCAATGCATTACCAGCCAACCACATCAAACTATTCTGCAATGAAGTTAATAACGTTTTGCAATGCTCTTTATGCTGCTCATTTTCTATTTTAGATACCATTTCATGCATAGCCTTGAAATAGGTTTTAGGTAAACGCCCCCCTTTAATCATTAACTTACGGCCAACCAAGTCAAGCGATTGGATACCATTAGTACCTTCATAAATCCGTGCAATACGTCCATCTCGTAATAGCTGCTCGACTTCCCAATCTTGGGTAAATCCAGCACCACCCATGCTTTGCAATGCCTGATCGGTTGAGAAATAACCTTCGTCAGTTAAATACGCTTTTACGATCGGCGTCATGATCTGAACAATATCATCCGCTTCTTCACGCACCGCTTCATCAGGATGCTTTTCGGATAAATCAAGATTCATTCCTGTCCAATAAGCCATGCAGCGAGCGCCTTCTAAAAACACTTTTTGCTGAGTTAACATACGACGAACATCAGGATGAACAATAATGGGATCAGCTTTTTCTTCAGGATGCTTAGCACCCGTAAGCGAGCGAGACTGCAGTCGTTCTTTAGCGAAACCTAAGCTAATTTGATACGCTTTCTCAGCTAGCCCCAAACCTTGAACACCGACCATAATGCGCGCAGAGTTCATCATAGTGAACATGCACTTAAGTCCCTCGTTTTCTTTACCGATCAACCAACCCTTGGCACCTTCAAAATTCATTACACACGTTGCCGATGCCTTAATACCCATCTTGTGTTCAAGACCGCCACAGAATGCAGGGTTACGGGTGCCATCTTCTAAAAACTTAGGCACTAGGAACAACGAAATACCTTTACTGGTATCTGGTGCACCGGGAAGCTTCGCCAAAACAAGATGAACAATGTTCTCTACCAAGTCTTGCTCACCACCGGTAATCCAAATTTTAGTGCCGGAAATACTATAACTACCGTCATCTTGTGGCTCAGCCTTGGTGCGAACCAAGCCCAAATCAGTACCACACTGAGGTTCAGTCAAGCACATAGTGCCTGTCCACTCACCCGCAATAAGGTTGGGTAAGTACTTATCTTTTAATTCATCACTCGCATGCAAGGTTAACGCATCAATAGCCCCATGACTTAGCCCTGGATACATACCCATCGACAAGTTACTTGAGCAAGCCATTTCATCAACCACGATTTTAACCAGGCTTGGTAAACCCTGACCGCCGTATTCTGGGGATGCAGAAAGACCAGACCAGCCACCGTCTGCAAAGGCTCTATAAGCTTCTTTAAAGCCCTTAGGCGTTGTTACTAATTTGGTTTCAGGATCGTAATGGCAGCCTTCAATATCACCGGATTGATTGATAGGGTCCAATATATTCTCAGATAATTTAGCCGCCTCATCTAGAATCGCACGCATCATCTCTTCATTGGCATCTTCAAAGCCAGGACACAAGCTTAGG
>Ga0105348_1001090_pt1 | contig 18917 bp, 15 predicted proteins | sample EN8Hudsemesocosm_2_FD_83504 | JGI IMG/M metagenome (GOLD analysis project Ga0105348, IMG submission 83504) | Methane-oxidizing microbial communities from mesocosms in the Hudson Canyon - EN8C Hudson Canyon | ecosystem: Environmental > Aquatic > Marine > Cold seeps | place: Hudson Canyon... | reverse complement strand
CATCAAGCACTGAACTAATGTGACTACAGATAGTTATTGCATGTAGTTATCACACATAGTTACTACACATAGCACTAAACATAGCCACTACAATAGCTATTAATATAAATACTTGGGGCTCCACTATCTAGATCACCCCGGCCCAGATCACCCCAAGGCTTTTTATGAACGTTATTCTAGAGGTACTTTTAAAAAGTCCCTAATAATTCTTCAACAAATTCCCTATCAGCCCAGCCTCAAGCTCCATTCAACTATAACGACGATAAGTTGAAGTACCATATAGCTGAGAAATTGATTTTTCAACTCGATCCGATAATAGCGGTTCCGCCAAACATGTCATCATTTATGGGTGCTTTAAACTACGATTAACATAAATATCAAAGCGATTAGATTTTCCCTTCAATTCATAGGTTGGTTTCTGATTGGACAGATAGGGAGCTTTCGCTGGCCGCTTAACGACGACACGGTATTTTGCTTTTTCCAATGCCGGTGCCAACAATAAATCGGCATCGTCATCTTGCCCAATTAACTGATGAAATATTTGCATATCCTTTTTAACTTTTGCACTTTTTCCTCGACTGGGAAACATAGGGTCCAAATAGATGACATCAGGTAAATTTTCATCCCATAGACCTGCTAGATAATCTACCCCACTTGAGGTTGCTAAACTCATACGATTGGCAATAGCCTCTACCTCATCATCTAGCTTCGCTCGCGCCAAACCATCTGCCAATAAAACAGCTATGATAGGTGATCGCTCCACCAGAACCACGACACAACCTAAGGAAGCGAGAACAAAGGCATCTCTTCCTAGCCCTGCAGTGGCATCAACCACTTTTAACGACGTTCGTTCTGACAAGCCAACAGCCTTTGCTATGGCTTGCCCTTTACCACCACCAAACTGTCGTCGATGTGCGGCGGCACCAGCAACAAAGTCGACATACAAGGGGGATGGTTGCTTTGAACCCGTAAGCTGGATACCGGTTCCGTGCTCCCCCACGACAATGAGCATTGCATATTCATTGGTATGTTCCGGCAACGTCTCAGAGACCAAGGGCAAAGATAATTGAGCAGATATTTCCTCAGCACGGATTTTAAAATGAGGTGAGCTACAGGAAATAGCCAGGGGAAGATTCATAAATCCTTTACTTACATTCCGTATTGTTTATATCAGTGAGCTCATTATAACCATTCAATCGTAGAGTGATGCACACATTTGCCGATAGCAATATTAGATTGATACATTGTTCACTCTCGCACAAACCACACTCAAACAAGGTGCTGAGGCAAAAGGCTATGTTTTCTCCCGTGAATATCAACCCCGCTGGATTTAATCACACACTACTTACGACAACGGCGCCTACAGCAATAGCACCAACATCCTTTGCCAGCACAGACCTCGAAGAGGCTGTTAGCGTCGGTTTATCTCAATCAACTGATTATCAGCTTTTAATTCGCACCTTCGGCATCACTCAAGGTGATGAAAAGGTCTCTATTAGCGAAAAAGGTCAGACCGATTTAAAAGCTGAGTATGAGGAAATTGTAGCGAACGTGGCAGCTAGCGTCGCAGAACTAGAAGCATCAATAAGTGAAGTTACTGAGCTGCGTATTGAAAGCCGCTCATTGAGCGTTTCCTCGCAAGCGCAAGTAACAGACCCTCTAGCATTTGACTTAGATGGCGATGGATTAGAAACAACCGGAATTGAACAAGGCGTATTATTTGACATTGATGCTGATGGAAAACTAGACAAAACAAGCTTTACCACGGGCGGAGATGCATTTTTGGCACTCGATCGAAATAATAATGGTGCCATTGATGATGGTCGGGAGCTTTTTGGTGACCAAGGCGGCTTCAGTAATGGTTTTGAAGCCCTAGCCGCATTAGATGATAACCACGATGGCGTGATAAACCGAGAGGACGATACCTATAGCCAGCTAGAGCTTTTCTCTATTGATGCAAGCGGCCAAACAATTCGTCAAAGTTTGGCAAGTGCCGGTATCAGCGAAATAAACCTAAACTACAGATCCACCAACACGGCATTAAACACCTACGATAGCATTGCACAGCTTGGGGAGTTTACCCGAGAAGATGGATCTAAAGGAACCGTTGGTGATTTATTGCTAGGTCATGTTCCCGTCTGACAACTTTTCATAACTGAGCTAAGGAATCTTCATAACCCCAAGAAAGAAACAAATACACTATTTGGCCTATTAATTAATGCGAAAAGCTACGAACTAAACGCATGCCTAAACAAAGATATCAATTCCGACCAGCTCACCATCTTCGTTAGGAGCACCCCTATCTACTGACAAAAACGTGTCTATAGCTTGTTTACTTTTGGCAGATAATTCTGCTGTTTGATTTACCGACTTAACATCCACCCTTTCCACTTGTCGCACTGGATCAGGTCGACGACTGCTCGCTTGCTCAAGCGCTACCGGTATCGTCTGATTTTGAGAGGGTGATTCCTGTTGTTGTTTACGCTGTTCATCAGCAGGGGAATTGAGATCTGGTCGAGCAGGGGTCGTCGACAACTCACGATTAAGAGGTACAAGTCCTGTCGTAATCGGCCCTATTTGCATAAACAGACTTTATTCTAGTAGTTATATGTTGAAGGAAACTAACACTCACTCCATTTATCATAGTGACTCTATGTGTGCTTGGCTAGCACCGAGCCGACCTGAAAGGCTTCCTCACAATGTTGACGGATAAGTGCTATCACTGATAAAACGACGATTGATAAACACCATTACTGATAAAAGATAACACCAATAAGTAAAACACCTAAGAATAAGCGGTATAGCACAAATGGGGTCATTCCCACACGGTCTAATAATTTCAAAAACAAATGTATACAAAGGTATGCACTCACCCCCGAAATTACGGCACCAGTACCAATTGATAACCAATCAACAGCACTTTCCTGCTTGATAAGATCTAGCGTTTTTAGGCTGCCCGCCGCGAGAATAATAGGAATTGACATCAAAAAGGAAAAGCGTGCAGCCGCATCACGAGTTAACCCCAGCATAAGGCCAGCAGTGATGGTAATACCCGATCGTGAGGTCCCTGGTATAAGCGCTACAGCCTGAGCCAAACCAATAAAAATAGCTTTCCCCCAAGAGAGACTGGCTAGACCTTCAAGCTTTTTTCCATAGCGATCAGCCCACCACAACACCACACCAAAAATCAGCGTGGTTGCAGCTATAACCTGTAAACTTCTCAAATGTGATTCCACAAAATCATTTACCAATAACCCAAAAACACAAGCAGGAATCGTGGCCACCACAATAAACCAAGCAGTATTCGCTTCAGTGGAAGCTTGTTTATGTATAACTTGTTTTAGCCAGCCATCAATAAGCTGATAGATATCACGGCGAAAATAAATTATCACAGCTATTAAAGTACCTACGTGTACAGCCACATCAAATGCTAAACCTTGATCGGGCCACCCTAATAGCTGTGATGGCAACACCAAGTGCGCAGAACTGGAAATCGGTAAAAACTCAGACAGCCCTTGGATAAGAGCGAGCATGATAATGTGAAATAGTGCCACTGGATGTCCTTGCTAAAAAGTCAGCGGTTATTTTTACGTAACCGGTATTTAACGGTGTATCTGTATTCTGGAATTAGCTATCGAGGTTTCCATGCCCAACAAGCTTACTCTCTGCCAGGGAGTTTTTTCCAAGTTACAGTATTTCGAAGATAAACTGGCTGAACCTCGTGAGCCTTTAATAACTCATTTTTATTCCATTGATCCTGCGCGAGCCTTAACATATCTTGAGATTGAGGAAAAAAATCTTCCTCATAATCAGCAACCTTAAACCCCAACCCTTGGGTTAAGTCATCAGCAAAATGCCAACCCGTACCTACACCTAACATGTTCAAACCTGCTGGCATCTGAGGGGCAATAACTTGGGACGGAGCCGCCACCATCTCATCGATCACGGGTCTCATTAAACCATGATCATTTTGATAAACACCCCAATAGACTTCATCCATTCGGGCATCAATGGCACTCATTACAAGCTCAGCTTTGCGTAAACGATAGGCCCGTTGTGCCATCGCAGCCAATGTTGATACACCAATGGCAGGAAGATCACTGCCATAACAGATTCCCTGTACAACACCACAAACAACCCGCAGCCCCGTAAAAGACCCCGGGCCTTGTCCAAACACTATGGCATCTAATTGCTTTAAACTCATTCCTGCATCAGACAACAATTGGTCCACCATTGGCAAAACCAACTTCATATGCTGTCGAGGCGCTAAACGATAGTCTTCCCTTATGTCGTCACCCAATAAAAGTGCCACAGAACACGCTTCAGTGGTGGTATCAATAGCAAGTAGGTTAGGCATATAAATGAAATAACTCAGAGAAAATTAATACGTAGACCGTTGCAGAGAACAACAAGTATAGATTGCTGTCCCAATATTAAGACTACTATTGTTAAAGTTGCTATTAAAATAATACAGGAGAGGGAATTCTACACTAGTACTAGATGGAAATTTAGCTGTTTTCGGACTTGGACCACACCAGTTCAGCTATAATCTTGAACTTGGCCACGGACATGGCTCCACGTTTAGAGCGCTTACTACCATCACTATTTTGCAGCTCGTTCTCAGCGGTGGCACGGTCTAGGCTATAGATTTCTGTCGTTTCATATTCACCATTCATTAGCACCAAAAGAATAGCATCCCAGTCCGTATCAAAAGCAAGCTGCCCTACGCGTTGGCCCTGTTTGGAATCATCGAATATTACCCGCCCTTTCACCTGAAATTTGGTAACCCCCTGCTCTGACTCCAGCACAGCATCAATACCACTGATAGGCTGCTCAGGCACAGAAAGCTTTAATAACCGAATGGCGTCATTTTTGGCAAGTTCACCACTAACGGGAAGGGTTTGACCTGTACTACGCCGATATTCCGCTGCTAAACGGCGGGTTTCATCCATTAATTTATCGACTTTATAGAGGGGCATAACTCTCAATTCTTCGCTATGGTTCGAGTGGATTTAACACAAACTAAAACCTTAAGTACAGTTTTTGCCTACTAGAAGGTAGCTTAATCCAGCATCATCGGTCCCACGGTTACACCCCAGAGCTAGCAGTTAGCCAACCGGAAGTATGACTTAAGATTAGGTGTTCTAATACTTGAATATGCTCCTCGCTATCATTCAGCGCTGGAATATACCCGAAAACTCGATTTCCTTTGGTCTGGCCTTCTGCGTTTAAAAATAATTCACAATTTTCCACCGCAATTTCTTCCAGGGTTTCCAAACAATCTGCAGCAAATGCCGGGCATATAATATGTACGGATTTAGTACCTTGCTCCGCCAACGCCTCCAGTGTTTTATCCGTATAAGGCTGCAACCATTTAGCTTTTCCAAAACGGCTCTGAAAACAACATATCCAATCTTCATCGGATAACCCTAGCTGAACAACCACATCTTTAGCCGTTTGCTGACAGTGATCAAAATAGGGGTCACCCAAATCCACATTACGTTTTGGAATACCATGGAATGAAAATACGAGTTTTTCAGGCTTCCCTTCTCGCGCCCAAAATGTTTTCACTGAATTGGATAAAGCCGCTATATATTTTTCTTGATCACAGTAATGATGGACCATCCGTATATCTGGCACATGACGAACAGACTTTTGATAATCAGCAACCTGATCATAAATCGCTGCCGTTGTTGTTGCAGAATACTGAGGATAAAGCGGCAACAGTAGTATTCGATGAATAGCCTGCTGCTGCAGTTCTGCTAATAATGTATTGATAGCAGGAGCACCATAGGTCATAGCATGTGTTACAACAACCTGTGCACCGAAGTTCTTTTCTAGCACCCGAGCGAGAGCTTGGGTTTGTTGTTCTGTAATAGCCCGAATGGGTGATCCGGTTTTTTCGTCCCAAACCCCCCGATAGGCCTCAGCCACTTTCTTCGGCCTAAACGGCAACACAAACAAGTTTAAAATAATTTGCCAAACAAGTTTGGGAATTTCAACAACACGGGAATCGGACAAAAATTCGCGCAGGAATTTACGAACGGCTGATGGAGTCGGAGCTTCTGGCGTCCCTAAGTTTATTAGAACAACGGCAACTTTTTGATTCACAGACTTTTAACTCCATTATTACTAAGAACGTTGTTACTGAAAATATTGATAGGGGAACTTTATTTACGCGATTCTCACTAAAATTGGCGATCGCCTATTACTCATTCATCCTTTGAGTTTAGGCTAACATTCGTTCATAGACCGTAAATAAAACTGAATTTAGTGGCATCAAAAAAGGCCGCATAAGCGACCTTTTTTGATGATAAATCCTGCAGCCATTAGACTAGCGCTACAAAGACCGTATCACGAATATCATCTACCGTACCGACACCCTCTATGCGGGAATAACGGGTACTGCCTGATTTGGCAACATCGCTATAAAAATTCACCAAAGGTTTGGTTTGTTCATGATAAACGGATAATCGATTACGTACTGTTGCTTCAGTGTCATCCGGTCGCTGAACTAGAGGCTCCCCAGATTCATCATCTTTACCTTCGTCTTTCGGTGGGTTGTACACCACATGGTAAACACGACCAGAATTTTCGTGGACACGACGGCCACTTAAACGTTTAATAATTTCTTCATCATCCACTGCAATTTCAACAACGTGATCAATGTCGATCTTTTCGTTTTGCAGAGCTTCCGCTTGAGGAATGGTACGAGGAAAACCATCAAACAAGAAACCGTTCGCACAGTCGTCTTGCTGAATACGTTCTTTGATCAAATCTATAATAATTTCATCGGTCACCAAACCACCAGTTTCCATGACTTCTTTGACTTTCAAACCAAGCGGTGAGCCTGCTTTGACAGCTGCACGAAGCATGTCACCCGTTGAAATTTGAGGAATACCGTATTTTTCTGTGATGGACTGGGCTTGTGTACCTTTACCTGCGCCGGGCGGTCCGAGCAATATAACTCGCATACGTTGAAGGCTCCTATATCTTAAAGTAAAACAATATGGAGCAGCTCTCTAGGTCACATACCTTACAAAGAAACTCAGAAATAAAAAACTGGGCCATATTGTCTCGAATACCATACATTAAAAGTAAGAAATACAATCAGTTGGTGATCCAAAGAGGGGCATTGTACCAAGTTTACGGGGGATAACTAGAGGACATTGGGCTTGATCCTGTATTCAACGATGTTCGCGCCCAGAATAGCCCTCCCCTTATTCATCAAGGAGGTATAACCGCTAAGGTGCTATCTGTCGTGCCATTTGCTCGATACCCTGACATTCAACCATAGCCTGATCGAATAACTGCTGAGTAGCCGCAACCTCTAGGCCCAGACGATTAAACAAGGCCTCTGGAATCTTGTCGTAGCGCTGCTCATCACCGATCCCTCGTTGCTTCAGAAGCGTATTCACCAACTGAATCAACCAGATATAGGATTGATAGTCGCCATCATATTCCGCATCGTGATGATGGGCAGCGACAACCACTATTTCTTCCGGCATATTCCAGTGCTCTAATAACCACGCTCCTAGCTGGGCATGACCAACACCGATCACCTGCTGAGCCTGCCCCATACCGATAATACGCTTCTCCATCTCAGCCAAGGCGCAATCAGGCTGCCCTTGCACCATGTTATTAAGATTCCGGTACTCGGGTTGAAATAGGTGCCCCAAGATAAGCACGCCAAAATTTTGCAGCAGTGCGGCTAGGTAAATAGTCCCCCCACTCACGCCATCCTTTTTCGACAAGGTTTTCGCAAGCTTTTGAGAGATAGCAGCGCTGTAAAAAGCATGGAGCCAATAAGCATCCGTCCCTAAAGGGCCTTCCTTAGGGAGACTAAACGCTTTACTGGTCGCTACTCCCAGAGCAATACTGCTCACCATGTCGAACCCCAGTACCCGGCTAATCGCATCCTGTACACTTTCTAATTTACCGCGATAACCATACAGTGGTGATGATGCATAACGCATAACCTGAGCGGTAATACTGGGATCCAGCTCCACTATTTTTGCTAATTCAACCAGCGTAGAGTCAGGGTTATTAACCACATCCAAGACATTCAGTGCCATCGCAGGCATAGGAGGCAACTGATAAACAGACAGTAACTTCTGTCTCACAGCATCAAGATTAATAGCTGCTCCAATAGCCTCCGAATTGGAAACCGCCTCACTCACTTCACTTTGTTTCGGCTCGGAAATACTACAGAAGGAAGCCTGCCCCATCAGGAATTTAAACTCTGTACCCTCCACCTTAATAAGGCTGGAAGGACAGCCACCATGAAAGAAAATATGCTTGTTATCTAACAGCTGCTTCTCTGCGATGGTAGGAATACTATAAGCCGGACCGATAGGGGGGTGGCAACCGGGCTCACAATCTCTAAAAAGCTGATCCGCTTGCACGGTTTCCAATCGTTTTAGCTCCCGCCCCAGCAACTGAGAAATCCGCTCCACATTGATATTGTTCGCTGCCGATGTAACAGCCATAACAACACCTTGCGCATCATACAAAACAGTAGCACAGGCAATCTGTTCAGGTTGAGCTCCGGTCTCGTCTGCTACTTGAGTTTCACAGTTATACCGACCATGGTGCACCAATTGATAATGAGTGCCTTGCCGGTCAAGGTAATGCTTGATACGAGTAGCAAATGGCGCGGTATTCATGTGAATGTGATTCCCCAGTTATCATCCCTTGTGATTAAGTGTAATCCAACCTCAGCAAGTGCAACATGTCTTAAATCACAAAAGACAAAATTGAGCACCCTATTCCCATAGATTAATAGACCCGCTTAGCATCATCCGGTATTACGAAGACCTGCCGCTATACCTGCCATGGTAATTTTCAATGCTTGCTCCAGTGTCGCATCTTCTAAACCACCTAAATTCCGAAAACGATGTAACAACTCAGCTTGCAGTAAATGCAATGGATCCGTGTAGGGGTTCCTTACGGCAATAGCCTGCTGAGTCATGGGATGGGCTGCCAATAAGTGATCCTGCTTTTTAAGCTCATTTACACACTGAATGACCGTGGTTAAACGATTGCGTAATTCCTCACCTAATTCCGCATGCTCAGCAGCTAGCTTATGTTCATAATATGACACTATATGGGCATCAGTTTTGGATAGCACCATTTCCAGCATATCAATGTAGACCTGAAAAAATGGCCATGTATTTGCCATCTCTGCTAACAGATCAAACTGGTCATTGTTTTTTGCCGATGTCAGCGCAGCATCACTACCTAACCATGCAGGTAACATTAAGCGCACTTGAGTCCAGGCAAAAATCCAGGGGATCGCACGCAGACTTTCCACGCCACCAGAGTTTGCATTGCGACGTGCAGGTCGACTACCAAGCGCCAGTATTCCCAATTCCTGCTCAGGGGTAACACTTCGAAAATATGACACAAAATCAGGTGTTTCCCTTACTACTTTTCGATACTCATGCAGGGATACATCCGTGAGCTGATCCATAACGGTGCGCCAACTCGTTTTCGGTTTTGGTGGTGGTGCTAACGTTGCCTCCAATGTTGCCGCTGTGTAGATGGCCAGATTTTGCTCGGCGATCTTTGGTAGCCCAAACTTAAATCGAATCATTTCGCCCTGTTCAGTGACACGCAATGAACCATTTACAGAACCTGGAGGCTGCGCCAATACGGCAGATTGTGTTGGCCCACCACCACGGCCCACGGTTCCGCCACGACCATGAAACAGGGTTAGCTTCATACCAAACTTCTTAGCAACATCAACCAAGGCTTCCTGCGATCTATATTGCGCCCATGCCGCCGCAAGCTGACCCGCATCTTTTGACGAGTCAGAATAACCAATCATGACTTGCTGAGTGCCGGCACAATATTCCTTGTACCAATCAATACTAAACAATGCTTCCATCGCCGAGGCTGCATTATCCAAATCTGCTAGGGTTTCAAACAGAGGTACTATGCTAATGGCATAGTTCATCCCCATTGAACGTAATAATAAAATAACCGCTAAAACATCCGATGGCGCACTTGCCATAGAAATAACATAAGCACCTAACGCTTCCTCACTCTCCTGAGCTACGACGGCACATGTCGCTAATACCTCTTGCACATCCGCAGAAGGTTGCCAGTGCATAGGAATTAGGGGGCGCTTACTTTTAAGCTCTTTTAGCAAAAAAGCCTGCTTTTCAGCTTCACTCCATTGCGCGTAGGACCCCAACCCATAAAACTCGGTCAGTTCATCCAATACCTGTAAATGTCGCCCTGCATCTTGTCGAATATCCAAACGACTGAGATTAATACCAAAACAATTCACCCGCCGAATCACATCCAACAAAGACCCATCAGCAACTAACTTCATCCCACAAGAGACCAAAGAGTCATAACAAAGCAATAACGGCTCTAGTAATTCATCTTTCTGACGAAGGTAAAACAGGCCTTCTGTTTTACCCTTTTTAGCGTCTAAGGTTAATTCAGCCCACTCTTTAGTTTGCTTTAACCGCTGGCACAACTGCTTTATCAAGGCACGATAAGGCTCTTCGCTATCGCCTATCTGCTTTCTCAGATTAGCGTCACATTGGTGCATGGATAATTCACCCTGTAATTTTTCCATGTCACGCAAATAAAGGTCTGCTGCCATCCAGCGCGATAGCAACAACACCTCCGTAGTAACTTGTGCTGTTACGTTAGGGTTACCATCACGATCCCCACCCATCCAAGATGCGAAACGAATTGGCGCCGCGGATAAAGACAATCCCTTGCCTAATTTATGTAGAAGCAATTCATCTAATTGACGTAAATAATTAGGCAAGGCATCCCACAGCGAGTCTTCGATAACCACAAACCCCCACTTGGCTTCGTCCACCGGTGTTGGACGGGCATGACGAATTTCATCGGTGTGCCAAATTTGCGCAATTAACCTTTCCAGCTCACGTTCAACCTTGATACGGCTGTCTTCATTGGATGCATACAAATCATGCTCATTCAATAAAGCCGCAATCTGGTCATATTTCTGAATTAATGTGCGTCGAGATATTTCCGTTGGGTGAGCAGTCAGTACAAGCTGCACCTCCATACTTTCAATACTGGCAAGGATAGAATCACTATCTAACTGAGGGTTTTCTAGTAGCTTATTCAATAACTTGGAGATGGTTTTTTGGGGACTTGCTTGCCATATCGCATCGGCGTCATCTCTTAATCTATGATGTTGCTCTGCAATATTGGCTAAATTCAAAAACTGATTAAACGCGCGCGCCACCGGTATCAGTTTTTGATCGCCCAACTGCTGCAAGACATCAACCAATTCCGCAGAGGCGCGTCCAGATTCGCCCCTCGCACATTTTGCAGCTTGACGTATGGTTTCAATTTTCGCCAAGAAGTTGTCACCAAGATCATTCTGAATAGTTTTCCCCAGCATTTCGCCAAGAATTCGAACATCTTCTCTGAGTGCACTCGGTAGCTCTGTCATGGCAACATCTCCATTTATAACCATTCAAACGATCGCTTAAATTTACAACTATTTTTTCAGGATAAAACACACCATAGTCGGACGAAACGCTCACCTCAATAGCGTAATACGACTAAACTTATAGTCGGAACGTAGCAATGATAAACAGTAAAGATAAACCATACTGATCATAAGTCAGTTGTTAATCTTACAGCATATGTATGGAGTCCATTACAACGCCCAAAGAGGGGCCACGTCAGCTACGCGCCAAAAGATGTACAGCAGTCAAAGAGTGAGGCACAATCAATGAAAATTCGTCAACTAGTAAACACTTGGGAAAAACAAGCAACCGGAAAGCTCACCGAAGAAACCTATTCGATTAACTTACCTGTTGAAGACGCTGCACGTATACAAGCATTACGCGAAATGTATCCACGGCGACAACTCAATGACCTTATCACAGACCTTATTACCGCCGCATTAGATGAACTTGAATCCAGCTTACCTTATGTTAAAGGCAATCAAGTTGTTGCTATGGATGAAGAGGGAGACCCGCTTTACCAGGATATTGGCCCAACGCCTAAATTCTTAAAACTGAAAAAGAAACACATGCAGTCATTGCAACACCAAGACTTAAACTCGCATTAAGCGAACTCTATCAATTTACACTATAAATAAAAAAGGGGGCTTTAAATCCCCCTTTTCAGCATTAACATATTATTTATTAACATTAAGTATATTACTTTCTCTCAGCTGTTTTGACATATTCCCAAGCATCATTCAACTGCCGTGAATCTGACGCACTAACCGATGCCCCCTTGTCGGCAATATACTCTTCCACTCCACGAAATCTTCGCTCAAATTTTCTGGACGCATTTCGTAACGTCGCTTCGGCATCAAGTTTCAAATGACGCGATAAATTCACACATGAAAAAAGCAGATCACCCATTTCGTCTTCCACCGCCACAGTATCACCCTGCGCAATAGCCTCTTCCAGCTCGGCAATTTCTTCTTTTAATTTATTAATAACCGGCGGCAATTCTTGCCAGTCAAAACCTGTGCTTGCTGCTCGCTTTTGTAACTTATTTGCTCGTACTAATGCTGGCAATCCATGCGGTACATCATCCAGTGCACTTTTATTAAATACATCTTTTTTCTGGCGTTCATCAGATTTAATCGCGTCCCAGTTTTCCTTTATCTCAATATCCGTTAGCGCGGGTTTTTCATCACCAAAACTAGATAAGGTGCCCAATGGGAATACATGAGGATGACGTCGCAATAGTTTTTTAACCAGTGCATCCACTATAATCTGGAAGGAAAAATGATTTTTTTCTTGTCCCAATTGACCGTAAAAAATCACCTGAAATAATAAGTCACCCAACTCGTCCTGTAGATGCTCATAGTCACCTCGTTCAATGGCATCCGCCACCTCGTAGGCCTCTTCGATGGTATGAGGTACAATCGTTGAAAAATCTTGCTTACAATCCCAGGGACAACCATGCTCTTGGTCACGTAAGCAAGACATCAGATACAGCAAATCATCCAAGGTATAACTAACGGTTTTATTCATAAATACTTTTCCATTAACCGCCAGGCCCATTAACCACCTGGATAGTAGCGCCGGGCTTCAATCACATTGGGCAGTTGATTAATTTTAGCCAACACACCACCCAAGGTTTCAAGACTATCCGTTTCTAACGTAAACACTAATTTAGCCATATTGTTTTGTAGGTCAGAATTCGTATTCATACCAATAACATTGACACGCTGATTGGCCAAAACAAAAGTAATATCACGCAACAAGCCCTGCCGATCAAAGGCTGAAACTAAGATATCCACTGGATAAACCGATGCAGGCTGCTTTCCCCAAGCTACTTCAATAAAACGCTCAGCTTCCATTTCTTGCAGCTGCAATGCAGTGGCACAATCTTCCCGGTGAATAGTGACACCACGCCCCTGAGTGATATATCCGATAATGGCATCCCCAGGCACAGGCTGACAGCAACCCGCTATTTGAGTTAACAAATTGCCAACACCACGAATACTAATATCGCCCTCACGGGCTTTATCATCAGATTTCGACAATGACAGCGTCAATTGATCAACTCTATCATCCTTGTCTAATACTCTCTGCGCAGCATTGACTACAGGTGCCGTTTTTAAATCACCTGCACCTACCGCAGCCAACATATCTTCAGCTTGTTTAAAATTAAGCTGTTCAGCCAATTCATCATATTCAACACGAGGAATACCTAAACGTTTAAATTCACGCTCAACAAGTGATTTTCCACCGCTGATATTTTGTTCTCGATTTTGTTGTTTGAACCAGTGAGCTATTTTTGCTCGCGCACGTGAAGATTGGACATAACCCAAATCGACCATCAACCAATCACGGCTAGGTGAACTATTCTGACGAGTCAGAATTTCCACCTGATCTCCAGTCTGTAATTTGTAGGTGAGTGGAACAATCCTGCCATTAACTTTTGCACCACGGCATCGATGCCCTACCTCTGTATGTATGTGATAAGCAAAATCAAGAGGGGTTGCACCATCAGTCATATCCACCACATGACCATCGGGTGTTAATACATAAATCTTATCCTGAACAACATCACTACGCAGTTCATCAGCAAAGCCTTCCAGGTCATTACCTAGCTCTTCCTGCCATTCAAGCACTTGTCGTAACCAGGCAATTTTTTCTTCGTAGCTGCGAACGTCGCTATCTGCTTTGCCTTCTTTGTAACGCCAGTGAGCACAAACACCTAGTTCAGCTTCTTCATGCATGTCCTCGGTGCGAATTTGTATCTCAATCACCTTCGCATCAGGACCAATGACGGCTGTATGTAACGAACGATAGCCATTTTCTTTCGGGTTAGTAATATAGTCATCAAATTCGTGAGGAATATGTCGCCATAAACTATGCACAATACCAAGCGCGGCATAACAGTCTTTTAAATCATCTACGAGCAATCTAAACGCTCGAACATCATAGACTTTATCAAAGGGTATATTCTTTCGGCGCATCTTCCGCCAAATACTGTAGATATGCTTGGCCCGACCGCTGATATCCGCGTTAATATTATCTTTCTTTAATGCACCCTGAAGCGCGTCAAGCACTTTTCCAATATAGTTATCACGGTCAACACGTCGACCATCCAACAACTTCGCAATTTTCTTGTAGTCATCAGGCTCCAAATAGCGGAACGATAAATCTTCTAATTCCCACTTAATATGTCCAATACCCAAGCGGTGAGCGAGAGGTGCATAAACATCAAAAACCTCTCGCGCGACACGTAATTTTTTCTCATCCGGTGCATTTTTCACAGCACGGATTGCGCAAGTACGCTCTGCGAGTTTAATCAAAGCAACACGCACATCGTCGACAATAGCGATAAGCATCTTGCGAAATTTTTCAACTTGTCGCTGTGTTTGTCCCAGCACAGCGCGACGATCTTTAAACTGCAAAGAAGAAATTATCGCCATACGTACAACACCTTTAACTAGCTTGGCAACGGTCTCTCCAAAAGCATTACGAATATCATCAAGGGTTAATTGATCTTCACGCACCGCACGATACATAATGGCAGCAACAAGGGTGTCTTGATCTAGTCGTAGCTCAGCAAGAATTTCTGCCATCTCCAATCCACTTCTAAAACTGGATGTATTGGGAGACCAAATATGTTCCGCAGCAATAGCCTTTTCTTCTGCCTCTCGACTCATTTCGCAAGCACGACGAACTTGATCCACATCATTTAGTGGAACCATCTTATTCAACCGCTCAATCCATTGCTGAATATCAACACCGCCATCTTCACTTATAGGATGGTCTTCTCTAACTTTTACCATACTTCTTTCTCTTGGCTGTTGACCGTGTATAAAACTACACAGCACTACCCTCTAACATTTTTCAAAATGCGCGATTGCTTCCATATGTGCCGTCTGCGGAAACATATCCAGCAAGCCCACCTTTTTTAATCTAAAACCCTTATCTTTTAGTATTCCTGCATCACGAGCTAACGTAGCAGGATTACACGAAACATAAACAATCGAATTTAACTGCTTAAACTTATCTACAGCTTCAACAATTTGTTTGGCACCATCTCTTGGTGGATCAAGCAGCATCTTATTGTATTCATTCGCCACCAAGGGGTTAAACCAATTCTCTTTTGATAAATCGGCTGTCAAAAACTTCACAGTTTCCTGCAAATCATTCTGCTGCGCATTTACTGTAGCCTGTCCGACCATGTATTCACTAACCTCAACCCCAGTAATAGATGCGCCCGACTTAGCCATCGGTAAAGAAAAATTACCTAGGCCACAGAAGAGATCCAGTGCTTTATCTTCGCTGTGCAATGCTAACAACTCCATTGCCAAAGCAACCATCTGCTCGTTAATAGTCTTATTTGCCTGAACAAAGTCCTGAGGGTGATAATTTAGTGTTAGTTGAAATGAAGACAAGTTATAGCTTTGTGGCCCTACTTCATAAATCAACTGAGCCCTTTGCCCCTGCACAGGTAACTGTTCCTGCAACACGTCATTTTTAGCCCGCCCTTTCGACCCCTTTTTAGCTCCCAAGGCTCTGCCCGCTTGCAGATACAGATTAACTTGCACCTCAGCGGCAAAGGCCATCCACAGATTAGTATCATGCTCGCTCAGTGCAGAGGTCACTCGCAGCACCAACGCAGGCACATCACCTGCTGACACAAGCTCTATGTGACCCAGCTCCTTTCGACCCTCCATACGATTGCAAAGTTCACTCAAGGAAGGCAATAGACTTGCCAATTTAGGCTCTAAGACAACACAGTCCTGAACAGGCACAATCTGCCGATCTCGTTTACGCCGAAAACCAACCAATACCCGTTGACTGCGTTTATCGTAAACAAGACTAACCCTCGACCGTTGCCGATACCCTGACCAATCTGACACCACAGACGTGAGAATCTGCTCGGGTTCAACATCACCAAAACGTTTCAATTGCCGCAGCAGGACGGCTTCTTTGTGACTGCGCTGCTCGTCTATCTTTAAATGATGCAGCTCACAGCCACCACAACGGGGGAAATAATCACAAGCAGATTCCACTCTATCAGGAGAGGGTTGCTCGATAGTCGTTACCTGAGCCTCACCATATTTAGAGTGATCGGCATAAACCTCCGCACGGACTTGTTCCTGAGGAAGCGCTCCACGCACAAAAACCGTTTTCCCCTTATAGCGCCCAATGCCTCGACCATCATCACTCAAGTCATCAATGGATAATGGCAGGCTTTTCGGTAATCCTGGCTTACGTTTAGGTTTAAAATACATACAGAAAAACCATAGGAAAGACCACAAAAGAGACTATAAAAAAGCCACCTTGAGTGGCCCAAACAGTTCGACAATAAGAAATCACGAGCCAAACACACCCGTTGATAGGTAACGGTCACCACGATCACAGATAATGGCCACTATTACCGCATTTTCCACTTGTTGTGAGAGCCTTAAGGCACCAGCCACAGCCCCACCCGATGATACACCACAGAAAATACCTTCTTTCTGCGCTAGGTCTTTCATGGTGCGCTCGGCATCTTCCTGCCCAATATCCAGTACCTGATCGACACGTTCTTGCTGAAAGATAGAAGGTAAGTATTCCTTAGGCCAACGACGAATACCTGGGATACTCGCGCCTTCTTGCGGTTGCAAACCGACTATCTGTACCTCAGGGTTTTGCTCTTTCAGATAACGAGAAACCCCCATAATGGTGCCGGTGGTGCCCATGGAACTCACAAAATGAGTAACCTTGCCTTGGGTTTGCTCCCAGATCTCAGGGCCGGTCCCTTCATAATGCGCTTGAGGATTATCAGGGTTGCCAAACTGATCAAGCACTATCCCTTTGCCCTCTCGCTGCATGTCATCAGCGAGATCTCGCGCCCCTTCCATGCTTGCCTCACGGCTTACTGTAATCAGCTCTGCTCCATAGGCCGCCATCGCAGCTTTACGCTCTTCACTCATATGATCTGGCATAATCAACACCATCTTATAGCCTTGAATAGCCGCAGCCATGGCAAGGGCAATCCCCGTGTTACCACTGGTTGCCTCAATAAGGGTGTCGCCAGGTTTAATCAAGCCCCTCTGCTCAGCACGGGTAATCATACTTAACGCGGGCCGGTCTTTTACAGAGCCAGCAGGGTTATTGCCTTCCAGCTTAACCAAGATAGTATTGCTGGTTTCCCCCGGTATACGCTGCAATCGTACCAAAGGGGTCTTACCCACATAATCTGCTATCGTCGGAAAATCCATAAATCACTACAACTTTAGACTTAATATTCAGAACTCTAAGCTGCATAAAGCCTAGAAATTCCCTCTACTCGCTAGAGTTCATCTAACTGAGGGGCCTTGCTTTGCACATTTTGATACTATGCAGCAACTATATCACTCGCTATATGAACAACCGGCCAATGATACGGATTTGTCTTTAGCCAGGAAAATACCTGATGCCCATAAGCTAATAGCATTTTACTATAAATAACTTAACATCCATTACAATTTTGATATTAAAACCGTCTGTAAGGGTCACTAAATGAAAAGCTGGAGTATAAGAAAGAGGATTCTCATCTTTTCGCTGGTTCCCATGATGCTAATCACCAGCATGCTTGGGGCGTACTTCACTTTTGCGCACCTAAAGAATCTAGACAACCTTTTACAGGAACACGGCATTGCCATTAGTCGCCAACTAATATCTTCAGCCGATTATGCCTTGACCATAAATGAGGCAACCAGCTTCCAACAACTAGCACAGGCCGCTTTAGAAGAGCGGGATGTGCGTGCCTTCATTTTATATGATGAAAACAAGAACACCCTTATACACTTCGGCCCAACTATGTGGCCTCAGAATGAGTCAACCAAGACTGGACTTGGCAACGAAACAAATCTTGTCAATACAGAGCAGTCACTGCGAATTATTGCGCCGATCTCACCTGCTGCTATCCATAGCAACAATAAACAACCCAACGCGACAAAAAACAACAACAGTCTGCAGCCTCCAGTTAATGGATGGATAGAAATCGAATTAAGCACTACAAATACAACGCTCAAAAAATATCAATCATTGATGAGCGGTGGCCTTATTGTTTTCCTAAGCCTGTTAATGGAAGTACTACTGGTATTAAAACTTAGTAATGATGTCACCCAACCAATTCAAGAAATTGCAGATGCCGTTAACCGCATTAAAGAGGGAAAACTCAGGGTCATAGTCAATACGGGCGCAGGCGGTGAACTGCATACCCTGGAACAAAGTATCAATGAAATGTCCTTTGCACTTTCAAAAGATCAACAGGAGATGCAACAAAGCATCAACCAAGCGACGGAAGACTTACGCGAAACGTTAGAAACCATTGAAATTCAAAATATTGAACTTGATATGGCTCGAAAGGAAGCCCTTGAAGCGAGTCGAATCAAATCGGAGTTTCTCGCTAATATGAGTCATGAAATTCGCACACCATTGAATGGAATTATTGGT
>Ga0105348_1001084_pt1 | contig 18981 bp, 13 predicted proteins | sample EN8Hudsemesocosm_2_FD_83504 | JGI IMG/M metagenome (GOLD analysis project Ga0105348, IMG submission 83504) | Methane-oxidizing microbial communities from mesocosms in the Hudson Canyon - EN8C Hudson Canyon | ecosystem: Environmental > Aquatic > Marine > Cold seeps | place: Hudson Canyon... | reverse complement strand
TGAGTGTTATTCACCAGTTTCTTTATACGGTATACGATTCACATCAGCTCTTCTCCATCCATTTACTATTAAACATAAGTCCATTAAATACACTCGTATTTTTCCATATGTGAGAAAGTGGATATCATAAAGCAATATTATCAACACTAATACGAATAAGTATGATGATTTGAACTCTGTAAAAGACTAACTGCTTAATGAAGGTCATCAGGGTATTAATTCATCTTTGGCCGGTAAGGAAATATTCATTGAAAATTTCTAATATTATTCGCGTCAGTAGTTTGAAAATAAGCACATTAGTTGCCGCAGCAAGTATATCGTTCAGTATGAATGCTGCAGATTTCAGTGACTGCTTAAATTAACTAATTGGAATGGAACCTGTTTTATGGTTGATAATAATTTTAATGAGGTTCTGGCCTGGAGCCAGGAACAAGGATTAATGTTACACGCTAGTATAGAGCGTTTATGTGTTGATGGTGTATACGGTATGTATGCAGCATCCGATATACCTAAAAATACGGTTCTTTCTCATTACCCCAAAGAAAATTTACTGCCTCTATTAGAGGACGTAAAGTACCCAGAGAATACCCCTTTTCGATCAAAGTATATTCATGCTGCAGCTAAAGAGCTAAGTAAAGGTGAGTCATCATGGGGATTTATGAAAGGGCTTTATAGCGATGATTTTATCAAAAATACTAATGTTTATTATTTCTCTGAGGATGATTTCAAATTTCTAGAAAAAATAAGTGCCACGCTATATAACTTTATTCGTATGTATCGTGCTAGAAATGAATCTTTCATTAACGCCATGTGTGATTTTGATAAAGACTTGGATCGAGCTTCATTAGAAAAAATAATATTCAACGTCAATTATAGATCATGGGGTAATGTTGGCTTTGTTCCAATATTTGATATGTTTAATCATTCTGATTTATATGGCCTCCAACTCCATGAAAATAAAGACAAAGTTTTTTTAGCATCCACAGTTGATTATAAAAATGGAGATCAAATATGGATCTCTTATGGCCAAAAAGATATTTATAATCACGCGATTAACTATGGTTACTTTGATTCTGACGGAAAGCATTTTATTGATTTTGGGCTTAGAGTAAGCCAGTCTGCAGAAAATGAATTTCAGAAGAAAATTTTTGGTTATGTGAAAAATAAGTATCAAGTAAGCGCTTACAATTCAAATGATGGTTCGATACATTATCAGTTATTGCAGGGCAGTGCATTTCTCATGGATTATGCTCCAAATTGTAATTTGATCGATTTTATTAGAGATGTAAGTTACGGAACAAAAGAAGAGCTTTCCTCTAGACAGAGCCCCCCTTTCAGGTTTAGGGCCAGAATGCTTCAATACATTGATGGGTTAAATTCGGCCAATAAAATTGACGAATATAGCATTGACGATTTCCCTGAAAAAATGAAACATTTTTACCATATGCTAAAGAAAGAAAAGTCTATGTTAAACAGAAATAGAGAGTGGGTAATGACAATTGCAGCGCCTACCCTATCCACTACAGCTTGCTGAAATACTGATTGAGGTTGGAGAGAGGTGCATAGATGAAGAAGTTACACTGAGACAAGGGTTACACGTTGTGTAATATTAATTACAGTAGAATATTACAAGGCTTGATATTTGATATAAACCTATTCAATTAAATTTGAATATATCCAATCTCTATTTCAATCGATTTGCGTGCCCGTACGTAATGCTAAATCAGGTCGCAATCGGAAGTTTATAAAACCCTTGGCAATGTGATTGCCATCGATAATTTCCTAAAGAAGCAAGTTATTGGGTTTTTTGATCGGTTTTGGTGATCATTGGGGCGGCTTCTATGATGCAGATACCGGACATTGCAGGCGTACCAAATGTAAGGTTTATCCCTAAAGTCTCTTAAATTTCATACAACCCCAGTTATTTCAGTTTGGTAAACAATGTGTTGCAAATTTATGACTTCTCCAAGACATTTTTACTGTGTTAGTCTTGAAAGCATTATTAAGATATATCTAAAAGATAGAAAAGCCTAAAAAGCGGGGTAATGAAATGAGTGAAGAATTTGATCAATGTAGTGTATCAGTAGAATTACCAGTCGTCTGGGGTGAAATGGACGCCTTTCAACACGTGAATAATGTGGTTTATTTTCGTTACTTTGAAAGTGCACGCATTGCCTATTTCGATAAAGTAAATATTAATGATTCTATGGCCAAAGATTGTATCGGTCCAATCCTCGCATCAACCCAGTGTAGATTCAAAGCCCCTCTTACCTACCCTGACAAAGTAGTAGTCGCCACCCGTGTTTCCGAAATATCTGAAGACAGATTCACAATGAAGTATTATGTTAAAAGCCAAGTAAGTGGAAGAGTTGCTGCGGAAGGTGAAGGTTTAGTTATTTTTTACGATTATAAAAACAATTGTAAGCATACGATTCCAAAACATATTTTGGCTCAAATCAAAGCTCTTGATAATCTATGAATTTGATATTGATTAAATTAAAACGAGCTTAATACTTTCTTGATTGTGACAATCAATGTCATTAGCTGACATCAGGTTCCGGACGTTTTAAATGCAATTTATCGATCTGCATTTTTCTATGCAATTGCTTACGATTGATGACTTATGGCAGACATTATTTTAGCTGTGGCAATGGTGTTAGATTAATTGCTACCAATTTGGGGCCCCCAAATCGCTTATCTCCTGCCTACTGCGAGACCCCTAACGGGCTGGAGTCTGTAGAACTGGACTCGCAATATAAAAAAATAATCTCACTGAAAGGCACTATATTTTCTAAAGCTCCGATCACTCTGAATGGGAAACGTTTTCTTTGGACAAGCATCAATAAGCGAGGTTTCTGATCGGCTATAGATAGTAAAATGAGTCGTTTCAACGATCAGCCAGGTCTGCACCATCAGCTCAGGGACATTGATTATAGTTTGCAGGAATTGAGCTTTCATCAGGAAAAAATGATTCATATTGAACATAGACAACTAGAAGAGATACCAATGAGCGCAGGAATAATGCTCTACGACAAACGCCATCAACGAAAGGAGTTATTTGCCAATGAAAAGCTTCTAGAAAGAAGCTCAGATTTCAATAAAACCCATGTTGATGCATCCATATACTTGGAAGGACGGTAAATTGATATTTAAATTTTAAGCCCCGCTTTAACGCCTAATGTTGTTCATATAAGCGGAGCAACCTTTCAATTCACTGGATAATGAGTTTTGGGTATTTTTGCTAACTTCGGTCTTGAATGTTGAGGGAGATCGCCAAGAAACTGAGGTGTATCGTTGCTCCAGGGTTTAATACCGGTTTGTTCATAGGCACCTAAATCATGGGCCACCAAGACAGCATTATTCTTTCGATTATCTATGTCTTTTAGCCAGACACGAAGTTGTTCCAAGCGAACGCCATTCTCCGGCACAATTAAATTGCTGTAAAACCAACCCTTGTCCCGATTTATGTGAATATCTTCCATACGGTTGGTCAAATCCCCTGCGAAGTAATATGTCATATCAGCCACTTTCGCAACGAAAATGGTACTCCCTGGTGTATGACCACCAGCTGACAGAGCAAAGATTCCAGGAAAACCCTCAATGGGTTTAATCAATCCTTTACCCAAATTAATTTTTGGGCATCCTGACTTTGCGATTCGATCCTGACCGGCCTTAGTATGAAGATTGTGTTCAGTGGCCTGAGTCAGGGTCTGATAAATCGTAGCAGCCTGAGTCATACCATCACATATCGCTTTAATCCCACTGGTATGATCACTGTGTAAGTGGGTAAAACCAATACCTTTGATACTATTAATTTTTGAGCCCATTTGTTTTTCAATGGCTCCGTAAGTAGTTATGGGTCCAGCGGAAGCTATTAGCTTCATGGTATCTCCAAATGCCTCGGCAACCTCATTACCCATTCCAGCGTCAATTAAAAAGGTTTTACCATCGCCCCACGTTAACAAAACACCAATAAAAGATAGCGCCCCCATGGAAGATTCTTGAAAAGCGGTATTGATATACCGTATATCAACGGGCAACTTTTCCCTCGTTTTCGTCATACTATCTACCCGCTCAAAAACATGATTAATTTGAGCCATATTGGGAAGTTCACTATTGATCTTATTTATTTGCCAGTGAGCAGGAAATAACAAGATCGTTGCGATTAACGCGAGTAAACAAAATACTCCCGAAACGACAAGGCTTATCTTTTTTAGCATTATGTACACTCTTAATTTATTGAAATCGACAATTACTTTCTTTCTATGGGACAAACAGCCTTCATCAGAATTTAATATTTTCAAGGTGAGCATGAAATGAACCAGTTGACTCAAACCATAAGGTAAAACTATCAACTACTCCAGAAAGAATTCATTCAGATAAGGACTTAGAGTCTAGGTGAGGTTGAAGAAGGCGGGGGCGAGAGGCCTGAGCTGGGTTAATAGACTACCGGAATGACGAAGGGTTTTTCTTAAGTGTCGGCTTGAGGCCAGACATTATGCTAAGTTTTCACCGGTAATCATAAATAGAATTCGTCTTCATTACCTGCAGCGTTAAAAAGTCCGTAGGGTAAACAGAAATTTTTTAACTTCTGGTAATACTTTTATTGTGAATAGCGCTTAAATCAGCATACAAAATCCACTTCCATTAAATGACTACTTTAAATGTCGTCTTTTTTCCTACAAATAGTTGCTAAACAAAACAAAGAGAACTATTAGTAATAGAGAGCAGTAAATGAGGAGTTGTATATGAATCAAATGACCTGCGCTCACATAAAATACCCAGAAATTAGTGCCCCTCCTCTGAAGTTACAGCTCAGAGAAATTTTCTCCGGGATATATCTATCAGACCTAATGAAATGGGCGTCAATCCCAACACCCGAAACGATTAACAAAAAAACAGTACTCATAATTCCAGGTTTTTGTGGCGGTGATTTATCAGTTCTACCCTTGAAAAAGTTCCTACGCAAGCAAGGGCACTATGCCTATAGTTGGGGATTAGGTTTAAATCACAGCCGAATAGATAAATTCATTGACCCACTACTAAAACGTATCGACTCCCTTCATAACAAGCATGGTAGAGCCATATCTCTTGTTGGTTGGAGCCTTGGAGGTATATTCGCAAGAGAGCTTGCCCGCCATAGGCCTAAACATGTTTCCGATGTAGTCACCATGGGGGCTCCCGTCATTGTTGGGCCCAGAATTACTGCACTACACAAGTTATCTGGTTTATTCGGTTGGGATTCAGAGCAGATTGAACAAGACATGATTGAACGCTACACCATTCCAATCAAACAACCGATTACGGCAATTTATTCAAAAATGGACGGAATTGTTTCATGGCAGGGGTGCATTGATCGCTGGTCGCCTAGTGTGCAACACCATGAAGTTTCCGCTTCACATATTGGAATGGGTTTCAGCAAGGAAGTATACCAAGTCATTAGCCATTCTCTTGCTCAATAAAACGGAGCAGTCAGATACTAAAATTTGAAAATAAAGGAATTACGTTTGAGTACTGAATAAACTTAAAAGTATCACTAAGCACGCTAGATCAATTACTACGACCCTTTGATGTTTTTTAGATTTTGCTCCCAAGGCAACAATATATTCCGGGCTTGGTTTTAAGCTGCCAGAATTGCCATTTATTTGCTAAGTCGCGTGTTGGCAGCGAGTGGTTGATTAATTCAATATCAACACCTACTTCCTGGTTGTTGGTGACGGCAAGTACGATCATTTTCTGACTTTTGGCTCGAGTGTCCGAAAGTAAGTGACTCAGCAGTCTTGTTTAGATAAGGATAATTTAGTCAGTTTGTACAAAGCTACTTTTATAAAGAATAACAATTCCTTTCAGTTGTTCGTCATTAGGGCCATACTGATATTGCTGCGCATCGACATCGCAGCTTGCATTGATATCAATGCTTAGGAACGGCCCTGAGGTCGGCTCAAACTGACTTTAGATTAATCCACTTATGACTAGAGGTAATATAATGAGCAAAGGACAAGACAGCAAAAAAAATATTAAAAAAAAACCACTTTTAACCGCAAAGGAAAAGAAAGCGGCGAAGAAGTCAAAGAAAGCCGAAGGACACTAAGCGTGACAGGCTACCAAACTATTGCGGTGGCCTTTCCTACCCAACCCATTAAGTACGATGTTGTCTAAACTTGTGAGATGTGGTGTTTCCCACAGAAAATAGACACTCTAACTATGCAGTCCACATTGGTTTCGACATGTCCTTTAGACAAAGACAACTCAGCATCAGCTATTAAACGCACATAACGGTCAGTATTTTACTATATATCTGATAAAATTTAGACATCTCACAGACCATGACTTTTTCCAAACTCACACGCCTTGTAGTACTTCACTAGGCTTCAAACATAATACCGACATTTTAGCTTTGAGAAGTACCTATTCAATTAGTGGTGATTTGAAAGAAAATGATGCTAATGGATGAAAGGTTGTGATTTTACTGAACGAAAATTAGCTTCGATACGTATAGTTTGATTGTATGTATTTATGAGGGATATTAGAGAATGTTTAATGCAGGCAATTGGCTGCTATTAATTTTTACTGGATGTATGGTTTTAATTATAAACGGCTGCAGCACTGGAAGCTGGAGAGAATCAAGTCGCGAGTCTGCCCAGATTGCACCAAACCCTACCATAACGCGCGAAGCAGTGATTCACGTTTATAGCGCGGATGCATGGGGTTGGCGGGGACTTTTCGCGGTTCATACCTGGATCTCAGTTAAGCCGAGTAACGCGGACTCATATACAGTATTGGAAGTAATCGGGTGGCGAGAACGTCACGGCCTTCCAGTATTGCGTATTGAAGAAGATATTCCTGACCGATACTGGTTTGGTAGCAAGCCAGAGCTAATACTCGAAAAACGAGGAGAAGGCGTCGATGAACTTATCGACAAAATTATTGAGGCTTCTCAATATTATCCATGGGCAAATACATATAAAGTTTTTCCTGGTCCAAATAGTAATACCTTTCCAGCATGGATAGCGCTAAAAGTTCCCGAGTTGAAGCTAGAGTTACCATTCCGAGCATTTGGAAGTGGCTGGGCGGAATAATGACACTGCTAAGGCCCTAGGAATCTAGACAACCCCTAACCCTCAAAATACTCTTATTCAAAATCTACTGACAACAGCAAGAGCCATAGGCAGTCATCATGAGTTTATAACCTCATATAGATAACCAAATTTGGTACCAAAAAAAATATGGGCCTTGTGTTCGCAGCTATGGTATGGAAAGTGGATTTTTTCAATCAATCTGATTCTTTGATTTCCACGCGAAATATTCCAATATTCAATAATCTCTATGATATTGAGAATATTCATCTCATAGGCCTCTGAATTCAACTCAAATATCAGAAACTGTGCTACGTTTTAACTGACCATGTCGCCTGTAAAATCGCTCGCGACATTTTAATGTAGCTTCGAAGCTCTAGAAGAATATGGAATGCTATTCTGAAGTGTTTTTTGAAAAAATGTGTAGGAGAAAGATTACAACGAAGTTGATTCAATAGCGCAGCAGTAGATGCTCCAAGACACCAAACCAGTTAGCCATTGCGTTTGAGGGCGGCTAACTGGAAATTCAGACTAATGATGCCACGATGTTATTCCGTGCTGTACTTCTTAAAAATGTTTGAACTTTGACTCATCTATATCATCCCCATCCTTAGACACTTTGATTTCTGAAACAGCCTTGGCAACAATAGCAGGTTTAGTTAAAGATTCGGATGCAATCCTTCTGTTTGACTCAGTCCGCTCTTCCAAACGGAAGAACCCAACCACCTCTTGTAAATTTTCAGATTGAGACTGCATTTCTTCAGCCGTCGCTGCCAGTTCTTCAGAACTTGCCGAATTCTGCTGCGTCACTTTATCTAGTTGTTGCATCGCGCTATTGATCTGTCCCACACCACTAGATTGCTCTTCTGACGACGCTGTAATTTCCTGTACGAGCTCTGCTGTTCTTGAAATATCAGGCACCATTTTTTCAAGTAATGTACCCGCCTTCTCGGCGACGGTGACACTATCCCCTGTCAAGGTACTGATCTCTGAAGCCGCCAACTGACTGCGTTCCGCTAGTTTTCGAACCTCAGCCGCCACGACAGCAAAGCCTTTACCATGCTCACCCGCTCGTGCGGCTTCAATCGCTGCATTCAGTGCCAACATATTGGTTTGATAGGCGATATCCTCAATAATCGTTATCTTTTCTGCTATTTGGGTCATCGCCTGGACTGTGCCCGTCACGGCACTTCCCCCTTCAGAGGCCGCCTTCGCCGACTCGCTGGCAATTTTATCGGTTGTTTGGGCATTTTCGCTATTCTGGCTAATCGAAGCACCCATTTGTTCCATTGCGGCACTAGTCTCTTCTACACTAGCAGCCTGCTCATTGGTCGCCAGACTCAATGAAGTTGCTGTGCCACTCACTTGAGAAGCCGCTGAAGAAATCTGTGCTGCATTTGCCTGCATTTTCTGAACCACATCAATTAGATTTTTCTGCATCATCGACATTGAAAAAGTTAAACTATTATGATCACCCGGCATGACCTCCACATCAATCGCCAGGTTACCCTCCGCAATTTTACGCGCTATTTTTGAAAGCTGTGCGGGTTCCCCCCCTAATTGTTTCTTCAAAAATTGACTGATATAAAAAATGAGAATTAGCATTACAACCACTAGCATGACCAAACAAATAAAAAAGACTGTTTGCATAAAATTAGCATTTGAACTCGCAGCCTTAATTTGTTGCTCTACTCGCTCGAACAGTAAGGTGTTAAATTGTTCAATTTCTGCAGAAATTTTACCCAAAAACAGGTGATACTGATCATCAAAAAGCCTCAGCGCTTGAGCATCCAAGTCAGCTGTTTTATTAACAAGGTATTCTTTACCATAACCGAATTGCTTTGCATGCGCATCAACGGCATCCATCACCTCTACCTCAATCACTACTAGCCCATCTGACTCTTTTTTAGACTGCAGTAGATGCTCCTCTTCTTCCTTGGTCAGCTTCAATGCCTTAACCTTTTCCGAAAATGCAATCGTGGTGCCATTCTTTCGAGCAACTTTACCAGCAGCTTTATCGAGCACATAGAAATAGGCATCCCGCCATTTTTTCTCACCCGTTACGGTATATAAACGAACGGTATTGGTAAGATCAGACGAATCTGTCTCCATTTCTTCAGATATCAAAACTGCTTGGTATCGATATTCCAATGCTTCTTGTTGAGCGCTCACCGCATTGGTGTAGAAAAGATAAGTACTGCAAGTCACTACGGCCAGTGAAACTAGAACGAGCATGCTAATTAAAATCAACTTGCGAATTGTCATTTTCCGCCTCCATTTAAAACTAATTGTTAGATTAGTGAATATTACTTTGAGCATATAAAGGAAATAACGTAAAACATTAAAGTTACGCATGAAGTATAGGTGTAGAAAAACGATTAAACAAAGAAAGAGCTTAGGTAAGAATGAAATAGATATCCATGTATTCCATTAAGGCTAGCGATATGGGTGCATTAAAGGAAGGCATCATAAAGTATGCCTTTATTTAACACTGCTTTAAAAGCGAGTGACTTCAAAATCGTTACATGAATTTCTTCTCTGCCGCGCATGTTCTTTTAACAAAAGAGAGCGGAATCACAGGCTTAATGCTTTAATTCCGATAATCAGAAGGCGCTTTCCCTGTCCATTTTTTGAATGCTTTCCGAAAAGCACTGGCATCGGAATAACCGAGTAGGTAGCTAATTTCATCAATGGTCATTTGTTTGTTATTAAGATGAAACAACGCAGAGTTTTCTCGGACTTTATCTAACAGTTGGGTATAACCTGTGTTTTCGGTTTTTAAGTGTCTCTGAAGCGTTCGCGGACTGATATTTAGTGATTTGGCAATATCGTCGAGATTTGGTATTTCCCCGTTTAGTTGCTTCACAATCACATTACTTACTTTATGACTATACCCGGTCTTGTTTGCATGCCGGAGTATTAGGGCTGCTTGCTGTTCGCTCCAGTTAAAAAGCGCTTCATTTGCCTGTAGCAATGTGAGATCAAGGCATTCGTTTTCCAGAATAATGGTATTCTCTTTTTGATCGAATAAAACTTTTTTGGTATCAAAGAATGACTGATATTCAGACAAGTCGCCTCTGCAACCATGACTAAAACTCACTTGAACAGGTCGAATAGCTTGTCCTAGTAAACTCCTTAGCATTGACATAAAACCAGTGATGCTGCTTTCGATTGAGTGAAAGCTAGGTTGCTGTGTAATCTCTGGATGGGTGGTGAGTGTGAATAGCGTACAAGTTTCTTCTGTGGGCACGAAGGAAGATAAATCTTTCGTCATTGTCAAAACAATACCTTCACCAAAAACTTTTTGGTAGCGACAAAAACTGGCAATGCCTTCTCTCAGAGTGGTCGCGCTTGATACCAGATAGCCCATTACACCGATGTTTGTGGGCTGCATTCCTTGCCCAAAATGGAAACCAAAAACAGGGTCTTCCGCTTGTTGTTGTGCTTTCTTCATTAACTCAAAGGCAAGTTCGCAGTTGACTCTTTTTAGGGGGTCGTTAAGACATGCTTTTTCAATACCTATTTGCTGCAGTAATCCATCTGGTTCGACGCCAAATTTCTGAGCTCCATGCAAAATAGCCTTTAATACTGCAGTTGAAATCTGAGGCATCTCAAAATATTCCTTTGTTACTGAATTTATATTTGGCGCAATTTTCCTGTCATTAGTCGTTTTATAACCTGACGGTAACTGGAAAAAGAATATAAATTATATCTTATTAATTAAGTGCATATGGAATTGAAAAACGGAGAAAATACCATGAAAGAAACAACACTCATAGCTCAAGAGCAGCATATCGTTATCCTTGGTGGTGGCTACGCAGGCCTAACTGCAGCCCAGCGGCTCAGGAAATTAAATGTTGTGGCCCCCATTACTTTGATCGATACCAAGCCTGAGTTTCAAGAACGAGTTCGTTTATCTCAAGTGGTTGCTGGACAAACCACGCAGACGTTTCAGTACCGGACTTTTCTCGAGACCCTAGGGATTGAGTTTATTCAAGGGCAGGTTACTGAGTTCGACCCAACTGCAGAGGTGCTTACCCTACAGTTAACCAGCGGAGCCATTACAACACTGCCTTACGATTATCTGGTTTATGCTTTGGGTAGTGTGATGAATGTGGATAGAGTGCCTGGCGTTAGAGAGCATGCTCATACCTTCAATTCGGTTGAAACAGCCACTCGAATAAATAAGGCACTGTGTCATACGGAAAATGCACGAGTGTTGGTGGTTGGTGGTGGCTTGATGGGTATAGAAACTGCAGCGGAGCTAGCAGAGAGTTTGCCAAAACTGTGCGTGACGTTAGCCTCTTCCAAGCTGTTTAGCGAAGAAGCAATACCCGGAGGGTTTAACAAGAAAGCGACAGACTACCTGTATCAAGCATTTGAGAAACGCAATATAAAACTGCAAACAGGTGCTCAGGTCAAGTCACTGAGATCGGGGGTTGCTGAAATGAGCGACGGCAAAGAAGTCGCATTTGACGTTTGCATTTGGACTGGTGGTATTGTGGCGCAACCACTAGCAGGGATCGCAGGCATCCAGGTCGACCAGGAGGGTAAGATTATGACCGATGCCTCTCTACGTTCTCTAAGTCATCCCAATATCATCGCGATCGGCGATGCGGCTCAGGCAAGTTCCGACCGAAGTGGAAACTGCCGTATGGGCAGCGCCACGGCTTTGGCCATGGCACCAGCGGGCGCAAGAACGCTTAAAGCTTTGTTGGCGAACAAGGTGCCGCCCAAGTTTAATTTCGTGTACCTCTTTCGAAATATCAGTCTGGGGCGTCACGATGGTTTGGTGCAGTTTGTCGACCGATGTGATATTCCCCGAAGTAAGGTTTGGACCGGTGCCAACGCAGCAATATGGAAAGAATTTATTGTCAAAGGCACCTTGTCGATTATTGGTTTTAGTGCGCCTGAAAAGTTGCCATCTATTCCACCACTTCGTATGGCGTTGCAACTACTAAGCGGGCAGCGACAATACCAATAAGTGGTTTGCCGACGAGTAAATACCCGAACCACAGCGTCTTTGATGGTTGTTATATATGAAGTTGCAATATCTGAATTAGGATGAAGGCTATTGTACAAACAATTATCGTATCTTTTATCTATTTACTTATATTCGCTCTGTTAGGGCTTTGTGGTTGTACTGGTAAATCAAACAAGGTTGGCACGAAAACGAATCAGGCTCAGTCCATTACAACATTTACAGCCTCACCAGATACACTGTTGATTTATGTTAGTCAGAGTGGGAATTATTCTACCGCCTCACCTGTTGAGGCCGCTAGCATCAACGTCCCCTATAATCCTAGTATTGAAATTAATTCTTACAAAAGTTTGAGTGCAGCGATTGACGCCGCCAGAGATGGGTTTTCCGACTGGGCTCTCTTAAAGAGAGGCGATATTTGGACAAATGAGTCCTTTAGCCGCTTTAATAAATTAGATCGTAGCGCTACTGAGCCACTGTTGACTTCCTAGCTAAAAAAGCATGATTCAATATTTGTTTAGATGAAAATATCATTAAAACACTCAAATATCAGGTTGAATTTCAACCAATCCAAACAATACTTATAGGTACTGGATGATGAAGTGCCATCACCAGCAATATGAAAGACTTTCATGGATATTACTCGCACTTATTACCGGGTTCGCCCCCTTTGCGAACTCGGTTTTTTTTGCATAAATTAATGTGCAAACTCTGCTACACTGAAAGGATTCTTCTAAGAAGTTAGCCCAACAGGTCACCCACTTAATACCAATGATACAAAACCACTTCAACAGATTCTCACCAGCACCTGCATTTATTCGTAGGACAAGAAGGCATTTAAAATAATGACGATTAGCTTTCTTACGATTAGTCACGGCATTGGTACTGCAGCTTTTCTTCTTCTTTCTATATATATTGCCAGCCGACATCTACGTCGCACTACCGATCGTACTATATTTATAGCCTCATTAGTCACCGCTACATGGCTTGCCGTAATTACCGCACAAGATTTTAGCATCGACGTTCCTTTTTATATTCGCTATACATTTGAACTTATCCGTAATGCAGCTTGGTTTGGGGTACTATATGCATTGCTTGGCATACAGTTTACTCCCACACAAAGCCTAGGAAAAAACCGTTTCTATATTACGGTATGTATTCTAGTTATATTAGCACTTATGTTAGCAGTGACCCTCTACCAAGGCATTTTCAAGTATCAATTAATATCCGGCTACACCACCTTAATTCTTCAGGTAAGCATTTCCATTGTTGGTTTACTACTACTGGAACAAGTTTGGCAAAATGCGAGCACTTACAGTCGATCAGGTATTAAATACCTGGTCATCGCCCTTGCCTCCTTCTTTTCCTATGATTTTTTTATGTATTCAGATGCTCTACTTTTTCAGGAGATGTCCACCTCTCTCTGGGATACTCGCGGTGCCGTTAATGCGATGGCAGCCCCTTTTATTGCCCTAACAATGATCAACAGCAATAAACAGCCTATCGGGATGCATATATCCAGACAAATGATTTTCCATTCAACTACCCTTATCCTTGCGGGAATATATTTATTAATTATCTCTGCGGGTGGTTATTACATCAGTATATTTGGTGGCTCTTGGGGCGAAGCTTTACGGGTATTATTTATCTTTGTTTCCATACTATTGTTGGTTGTATTGGTAAGTTCCCCAATTATTCGCGCAAGAATGATGGTTTTTATAAGCAAAAACTTTTTTGACTACAAATACGATTATCGAGATGAGTGGATTAAAAGTACTGATGCACTCACCAACACCCACAATAAAAACCACAAAATTGAAAATAATGAACTTCCCGTACAAATCATCAAAATATTAGGTGATTTAGTCGGTAGCCACTCAGGTGCTATTTGGGGAAAGGATGACGATGGACAATTTATTCTTCGCGGTAAGCTCGGACTTAGTAAGCTAAAATTCAACGCTATTGACTCTGGCTCAGACCTTATCAGTTATTTTAAACAAAATGAGTGGATAATCAACCTTGATGAATACATGCTTGACCCAACCAAATACGATTTAATTGAAATCCCCAGCGACATGCTCATACAAGAGCAACCCTGGCTGATTATCCCTTTAGGCATGAGCAATAATTTCGTAGGCTTTGTGCTTTTATGCGAGCCAGTAGCCTCACTCGATTTAAACTGGGAAAATTATGATTTATTACGGATCGTCTCTCAACAAGCCTGCAGCTATCTTGAACAGTCTGACTCCCAAGAACGTTTAGGTGCAGCAAGACAGTTTGAAGCAGTTAATAGAACCTCTGCTTTTTTGGTCCATGATATAAAAACTATCATTGCTCAACTCTCATTATTGGTTAAAAATGCTGAAAAACATAAATCTAACCCTGAATTCATCGAAGATATGATCCGTACAACAAGTCATACTGTTGAAAAAATGGATCACCTGCTTCATCAAATACATAACCCTTCGCAAGAAGATACGACAGAGATCGTTGAACTTAGTGGGATTTTGCTCGATATTTATGAGTCACATAAAAACACTAGCCCGATTCCATCACTTGAATACCCTGAAAATTCAGTACAAATTCAAGCGGATAAAGATCAATTGAAATCAGTAATTGGTCATATTGTACAAAATGCTTTAGATGCCACCCCCAAAGAAGGTGAAATATCCATTGCGACCAAACAAGCACCTGGTTATATTTTTATTTTTATCCAAGACAATGGCTGCGGTATGAGTGAAGATTTCATCAATAACTTTTTATTTAAACCTTTTGAAAGCACAAAAGGCTTAACTGGTATGGGAATTGGTGTTTATCAAAGTCGTGAATATTTGAGAAAAATAGGCGGGACTATTAGCGTCACCAGCCAACTAGGCATCGGCACATGTTTTACACTTAAGATCCCAACAATAGGCAAGTAATGCCTGTTAAGCTTATTCTATAATCCAAAATAAAGGGTATGAAAATTCTGTGAAAAAGAAATTACTGATCGTTGAAGATGATCCAGGACTCCAAAGCCAAATGCGTTGGTGCTTTGAAGATATGGAAGTTTTTGTAGCTTCTGATCGTGAGGCTGCTTTATCTCAGTTAAGACGTATTGAGCCTCAAGTTGTCACGCTCGACTTAGGTTTACCACCTGACCCAGGCGGCTCAACAGAAGGCTTTAAAACCTTAGAAGAAATTCTCAATTTAGCTCCCAATACCAAAGTTATTGTCGTGACAGGACGAGAAGAAAAGCAAAATGCAGTCACAGCTATTGGCTTAGGCGCTAGTGACTTTTTTCAAAAACCTCTTGATGCTGACATACTTTCATTTGTCGTTAATCGTGCTTTTAGACTTTATGAGTTAGAAAAAGAAAACCAAGAGCTAAGCACCGGCAGTTCATCATCTTCTATCAAAGGGGTCATCGCCAGCAGCCCAAAAATGCTTGATATCTGCCGAATGATTGAAAAAATTGCCCCTGCCGACGTTACAACCTTACTGTTGGGTGAAACAGGCACAGGCAAAGAAGTGTTAGCCAAAGCTATCCACCAGCTTAGCCCTCGTAGCGAACAATCTTTTTCAGCCATCAACTGTGGCGCTATTCCAGAAAACTTACTAGAGAGTGAGTTATTTGGTTATGAGAAAGGCGCATTCACCGGCGCGACTCAAATGAAAAAAGGCAAGATTGAACTTGCTGATGGTGGCACACTTTTCCTGGATGAGATTGGTGATATGCCAATGCCATTACAAGTAAAACTACTTCGATTCTTACAAGAACGCGTGATCGAACGCATTGGCAGCGTTAAGGTAATCCCAGTTGATGTAAGGGTAGTTTGTGCTACACACCAGAACCTTCAAACCCATATTGAACAAGGCTTATTTCGCGAAGACCTCTACTATAGGGTCAGTGAAGTCGCCTTAAATATCCCGCCTCTCAGAGAGCGCGAGGGTGACTCGATTATCATTGCTCAAGCACTGCTTAAAAATATTTGCCTACAAATGAAGCGCCCTAACCTGTCTTTTAGTGAAAGTGCCATGCATGCAATCAAAAGCTACAACTGGCCTGGAAATGTTCGGGAAGTCATCAACAAGGTTAAACGCGCTGTCATAATGGCAGATGATAAGAAAGTTACCGCTAATGACCTTGAATTAAACAGCTCGACAGCATCATCAGAAGAAGCATTGAATTTGCGAAAAATCCGTGATGCTGCTGAAAAAACAGCTATCACACAAGCACTGCTTGCAGCACAGAATAATATGGCCAAAGCAGCCAGGTTACTCGGCATCACCCGTCCTACTTTATATAATCTAACAGAAAAACTTGGAATTCATACGGGAGATACTGAATAGATAAGACTTTACTTACCTCTGATTGAGAGATCCGGTACAAAATAATAATTTACTATTTTGTACCGGACCATATCTTTACATCATTCTCGCTTCAGCCAAATGATCGCTAATCTCTTTTACATCAGGCGCAAGTTTGTTAGCTTTTTCTAGATGAATCAAACCTTCTTTAACATGACCATTCTTAACCAAAACCCAGCCATAACTATCTAAAACAGCGGCACTTTCAGGCGCCAATTTATACGCTTTTTTAAGCAATTCTAACGCACGGCTATCATCTTTTTCGAAATATATCCAACCTAAATTATTTAAAGCAATAGCATTATTAGGTGATATTTTAAGTAGCTTTTCATAACTTCCAACTGCTTTAATACGCTGCCCTCTTTGTTGGTAATTAAGCGCTTGATGAAGCATTGGTGTAGAACTATTTGGAAATTTTGCAATCCAATTGCTTAGTAGTTTATTCTTAGCCGGCGCATCTTTCATGACACTTAATACATGAAAAAGTTTACTCGCAGCTGCTTCAGACGGGTTATCTATCCAAGACTGAGAAAAATGCTCTTTCGCCTCAGCTAAGTTTTCAGAAGCTAAAGCTATATCGCCCTTTAAAAGTATAACAACAGGGTGATCTTGGTTCTGGGCCTCAACTTGCTTAAGAATTTTGGAAGCTTCATTAAGTTTTCCAGCTCTTAATTCAAGGTCAACCAAGAAAGATAACACTCTTAAATTGTCGGGTTCTGACACTAAAATAGGCGCAATGAATTTTCTGGCATTAACTAAGTCATTCGTTTCCAGAGCATTCGTCGCTTGTATAAAACTAATAGCATTTTCAATATTTGTTATATTTTTGTTTTCTGGACTTAAAGCTTTAATTTTATTCAGGTAAGTATTCGCCGACGTTATATCTTTACGAATGACTGATGATTGCAACAATACTAAATAAGGTGCTATTTGAGCATTTCTTTTTGCAAGAGATTCTAATTTCTCCTGAGCTACTTCATTTCCATCTCTCAAAACAAAAACAGATAATAAGCCCTTATAACCGAATTCATTATCAGGAAACACACGCACGACTTCATTAAATGTCTTTTCTGCATCTGACATTTTTTTCAAGGTAATTTCAGTTTTACCTTTCGCAAACAATGCCGCCATATAATCCGGACCTTCTTTTTTTATGTTCACTGCTTGTGCAAATAAGGGTAAGGCTTCAACTGGTTTATTTTGATTAATTTTGAAATATCCGCTAATTAGATTTGTTGCGTAGTCATTTGGACTTTTAATCAACGCATTTTCAATAAATTCGGCTGCTTTCTCTGTGCCATTAATACGTAAGTGATGACTTACAATATTTTTCAATACTTGTTTATCATTGGGTGAGATATTGTATGCCTTTTGAAGCGCCTGCCATTCCTTTTCGCTATTCGCTAATGGACTGCTTCGATAAAGGCCTGCCAAGGCGAGGCGAATCCGAATATTATTTGGCTCAATTTCAAGCGCTCTTAATAAGGTTTTCTCACCTTTCGAATACTGTTTATCCGAGATTGCAGCCAAACCAAACAGAGCAAGTGTTTCAGGTATCTCAGAACGTTCAATACCAGGTTCTAATATTTCCAGTACCTTTTTAGGATCATTTAATTTTAGATTTGTTGCAGCGTAGATGTGTTTAGTTAATGCATTAGCTACTTCAGGATCAACACTTTCAGAAAGATACTTCGAAGCCTGCTCGTTATCACCATGTAAATAGCTAATCACACCGAGTAGCTGTGTGGCTTTTTTATAGGAAGGATATTCATCCAATATTTCTTGCAGTATTCCTTTCGCTGCATTCATCTCGCCTGCTTGAAACTTTTCTACAGCAGCTTGATACTGTTCTTTAACTTCACTTGAACCAGGAAAAGCTTCAGTTAAAATTTTAGTATAGATATAAGCTTCATTTGACCGCCCTTGGCGCGTCAACACATAAGACAGACGTTCTAACACCACTGCTTTTTCTGGTTCAAGCACATCAGTATTTGGTAATGTTGACAATAATTCACTCAGTATTGTTTCAGCTGCTTCCAGGTTGTTTTTATTTATCTGGATGCCAGCAGTTAATATTTTTGCTCCAATGTTTGCTTCACTACTTTTTTGAATTTTGCCTAGCAACTTAAGAGAATCATCAATAGCATCATTACGCACCAAAACCTTAGCTTTACCTAATAATGCATCATTATCAGTTTTGTTTTCAGCTAATAGCGCGCTGTACAATTTATTGGCAAGTTCCAACTCACCTAAACCCAACTGAACAATCGCTTCAAGCAACTTTACTGCTCGAGAATCAGATACAAGATAGTCTTTTAATGTTGCTTCAGCAGATAAATACTTTTTTAGCCCTACAAATGTTTCAACCAGTTCAAGGTAATAAGCTTCATTCTTTTGCCCTCTCGACTGTTCTAGCAAGTCTAATGCAGAGCTATGATGACCCAATGTGTTTAGCATACCTGCATATTGAACAATGGTGCCAACTTCACCACCAGATTTCTTTACCGCATTTTTATATTCGATCGTTGCTGCTTTATATTGCCCGTGCTCTTGATAAGCTTTGGCTCGATCTAG
>Ga0105348_1001082_pt1 | contig 18993 bp, 18 predicted proteins | sample EN8Hudsemesocosm_2_FD_83504 | JGI IMG/M metagenome (GOLD analysis project Ga0105348, IMG submission 83504) | Methane-oxidizing microbial communities from mesocosms in the Hudson Canyon - EN8C Hudson Canyon | ecosystem: Environmental > Aquatic > Marine > Cold seeps | place: Hudson Canyon... | reverse complement strand
TTGAACACACGCAGCACAAACTCTTTTGCTTCCGAAGTGCCCATATCAGCCTTTAGTAAATTCAAGTACTGATAATAGGTTTCATTCCTAGATGGAAACTCATCCAGCATCACCTTACATATACGCCTGGCTTCATCCAATCTAAGGGAGTGTACTGCATTTTCCAAGGAACGCCATTTTTGCTCACACGGGTCAACCTGCTCTGATTTTTTTTCTAAATATTCTTGATCAACTTTTACGGCATTACCTTTGGTAGCCAGCACAAGAATATAGCCACTCAACAATCCACCAGTATGTGCCCAGTAATTCACATGGTCATCAGATAAGAAAGCTCCATATAGTTCCTTAAGAACCCAAATAGGAAAAACCAAAGCTGCGCTAGCCTTCACATAGTTAAAATAGAATCCTAAGGAATAAAAGAAATTAATCTTTCTAAAACCATATAACCCTAGATACATACCCATAAGCCCAGATATGGCGCCCGAAGCACCTACACCAAAGACATAACTTTCAGACTCTAGGACGACATAAAGTAGATTAGCTAACACGCCTGTTGTCATATACATCATAAAATAAGCGATTTTTCCTAGCGCCGCTTCCAACGAAAACCCAAATATAAAAAGAAATACCATATTACCTAACAGATGATCAAAACTGCCATGCATAAAAATCGAACCCAGCAACCCCTCAAATGTTACTTCTGCAGGAATGATTCCAAATTGGATATAGCTTAGACTATCTCTATTCCTCTCAAAGCTTTCTCTATCAAACTCCCATTGAACTGCAACATCATCAAACGCTTCCTGCCGAGGAAATACATATCTATCTAAATAGTGATCAAAACCCACATCATGAACCATTTGCTGAACAAGCCATTGCTTTTTCCCAGCTTCTTTTAATTGCTTTATTTGTTCATATTGATCACTACCACTGCGACCCAAATATCGTACGTAATGATTAAGTTCAAGCGTATAAAGACCTTTATCTACATACGACTTATCGAGTGAAATCAACTTGTCGTTATCTAATGACTGGTAGGCAAAAAATATAAGGCAATTTAAAAAGATAATAGTAAGCGTAATATAAGGAGGGCGAGCCCAATCAACTTTATGCTCAACTGGAATTATTAACATAAAAATCCTTTATTTGTTAATTAGCTGCAAGATCAACTCACCACTATAAGATTATAATCCCTACATTGATAAGCTGTAGCTTATCACATCGCTGAATGCCACCTCATAGTCTCCATATAAACTGATATTAAAACTATAATAAGAGGCCAACAACATCCTACAAGAATCAAGGAACGATACGCACATAACAACGTCCCTATTTATCGGCTATTAGACAGGTATACGCAAAACTGGCCTTATCTATCAAGCTAGGACTATACTAAAACAGATATCTATTTTAACCCTATAGTATTAACCACAAAGGCACGAATGAACCAAATATCAGACAAACGAAAACACACTCGAAAGCCCTATGTAGAAGAAATCACAGCTCATATAAATTCCAATGAATTCGATGAATCATTATTATCCAAAACCATCTTATGTGAGACATTAGATATATCAGAGGCTGGCATTCAACTGAAAACAGCTGACCAATTAACAGTTGGATTAGAACTAGAGCTTTGGATTAAAATAGAAAACCGGCCAGGAAAATTTTTGCTAGCAGGTGATATTACTTGGGTAAACATCCTGGATAAGCCAACGAGCTATTTCGTAGGGGTGGCCTTAAAAAACAAACCTCATACAGGGTTTTTACAGTGGAAAGCCCTGTTCAACTAGATACACAGGACCTTAATAACAAAACAGCGAATAGCTCCTGCTGATTCGCTGCCAATCTGACCTACTTAGCACTCTATAGCTTTAAAAACTATTTAATATTTCATTAAACTCTAGATTATCCCGCATATGACGATAATTTAATGTCCCGCTATTCCACTAGAGCCAGGCTTAAACCTGAATATTTGATACGGTGAATGTGACTCTATATAACCGGGCGTCTTCCCTATAACTTGATGTAAAGCGCTACCGGTAAAATATAACCAATCGTCAGGACCAAAACTGAAACCATCTGGCCAGCGAAACATCTTATCTTTAAGCAAAGTAGATAAATTGCCATTACTATCCAGCTTCAAAATAGCCGAATGCTCTGGATCAGTTATATATATGGAGTCATCTTTATCCATAGTGATGCCATCACTCATTGATTTTAAAGCATACTGTTGCACAGAATCTTTCAGTACTTTTGATGATGTATTAGGATTTATTAATAGATCAGTGGAAATGCGATACATATAGTTTGAGGTAACTGCAGCAAAATACAGCCACTCGCCTTTTTTATCCAGTGCTATCGAGTCCACTCCTGGACGAATTGAAAAAATGCCAAAAATCTCCATTTCTCGACCTTGAACTACAGGCGTAAAAAATTCAGACCGTACTGAAATATCATTCTCAAGAACCCGACGGCTTACTTTATTAACCGAATCGTAAACAACAATGGCCGGCTTTTTAGCAATAATACTAGCGTCCGCTATATAGATATATCGACCATCAGCGCTGACTTGAAAATCATTAGCATGAGACCCAAACGGCATTACTTCGTCTGGAAAGTCATAACTATGAATAAGTTGATTTGTACTCAAGTCATACGAAAGTATTCGTGGCTTACCTGTACCATGAAATGCATTATCCAACGCCCAAAGTCTATTTTGTTGGTCGACACGAATCGATAGCACTTCCTGGAAAGCATATTGCTCACTTCCACCAGGCTGAGACTCAACAGAGGGGTATGCTACAACTTTACCGTCGACAAGCTCAGCAACGTTGATATCAGGTCTTGCCTCAGGATGAAATGTAAAAAATATTCGGTTATCTGGACTCACGGCTATATTACCTGGAGGCTTAGGCAAATCCGTTACCACCTCGACCTGATCTACTGTGAATAATGGGATTTCAGTACGATCCTGAAATTGATTGCCTCCACTATATAAAAGCCAAACAGCACCTACTACAACAGCAATTAACGAACACAAGCTTAAAATCAGCTTAACTAACACCTTCTTCATAATAAGTGCCCTGATGAAACTTTTATCTATGCATAGATATTAAGTTATTATTTAATTTGGCTAATCTTATACCCTTTTCTTTCCAACAAGGCTAATAAGCCTAGATCTCCGGGTAAATGCAGCACACTTATAGAAACAAAAACACCGCCCTGTTCCAGAAAAGGCTTCATATTCTCCAACATTCGTCGATTTCTCTGCCCCACCAACTGATCCTTCATAAACATGGTTAATTCTTTATTATCTTCTTCAACAAGATGATTGCTAAGCTTAACCAACTGATCAATATCACCCTTTAAGTAAGCATCAACCGTTTCCTCATGAACTGAGCGAACATAGGGAAGAAAATGAACAGCCTCTTTCAGCAATAAGACCTGTTCGTATAGCGACAATTGCTCAAAAATCCCTAATTGATCACTAAAAGACTCCAAACTACAAAGTGCTTTATTTTGTCGAACAGATTGAACATAAAGATCATCAACCGAACTTCCATCCTGAGGGTCTGCGACAGGCTGCCCCAATAACGCCATAGCAGCCCAAGGTTTAAGCCGTTCTGAAACAACAGGAGGGATTGAGTGAGCCTCTAATTCGTAGGCTACCTGACCAAAAAATGCATTACCTAAAATATTCGACAAACTTTCATCCTTGCCTAATAACATAATTTGAGTCATCTCGTTTTTCGCTTGATTATTTGGTATTACTTCAACACAGAATACTGACGCATCATCAAAATAGCTTTGCTCTTGAGTTGTTAGTTCATTGATTCTTTTGTCAGAAACAGAGGATCGACCATACAAGATACTAGCTTTACCGCTCTTTTTGACCTCCCACAAATAATTCACATCACGCTCAGCAGCAGAAACAAACTCCTCTGCCACACTTGTACCAATAACACTCGTATTCAGCAAACAACTGAAGATCAAAAAAAACAGAACACGAATAGATTGCATTTTATATCTCTGTACATTTATTTCAGTAGAGGTGAATTATATAACTATATTCGTTTAGTCGAATCATAAAACCAATCCATAGCGCCCAAACCAACACCCACGATCTCACATTCAATACAAGCTATAGATGCAGTAGGCATATTAATAGCCGTATCAAAATCACCATTTATCAACAAGGCAAGTAAATAGCTCACAAACGGATTATGAGTAACAACAAGAATATTCTTTTGTTGTAAACCACTTAACCAAGCTAACGCCTCTCTAGGGTCACTATCGGGAGTAATATCATCATAGCTTTCAAAAGCAATTTTTAACTCACTAGACATAATCTCAGCCGTTTGCTGGGCGCGCTTATATGGGCTAGCGATCACTCTTTCTACGACCAATCCAGAACGCATAACGTTTGCAGCAGCTGATTTAACTTGCTCAATCCCATACAACGACAAATCACGATCAAAATCTGTATTTGCTCGTATCACAGCGTCACCATGACGCATCAGTAACAACCGCACCTAAGCCTCCAGTATGAGTTTATTTTTACTTATTATTGGTAACTTATAATTGTTGTTAATCAGTTTAAATAAATTGCTCTGACCCAAAGCTTCGATAAAACCACTGTCTGTTCGAAGGCTTGCCCAAAAACCCGCCAATTCACTTGTCTTCCACGCTAAGCTCGTACTAGTGGCAACCAAAAGCCTTACTCCACCTAGAGTAATCTGGTGCTCACCTATAAAATCAGGTAATTCTAGCTGCCCTCTTATCTGACCTACCCATAACTGCATGGCATTTATATTACTGAGCAAATAATTAGCAGGTCCCTTATCCAGATGAAAAAAAAGTGCCCATAATGTATCTGGCAGGAAGTCATCCAACAGCCATTCACCACCCAGAGGTAATGGATTTTCGATTCTTTCAACCCACGCTAATATTTGTTGTGATAAGCGCGGAACAATGCCATAAAACTCTTTCATTTCAATCAGCAGCTTAATTTGACCATATAGAGCAAAATCAGCAGCACTTGGGCGATTACCAAACAAGAAATCTTGGTATAAAAAATGGTTATCTAATGATTGAAGCACTTTTGTAAGATGCTTGTGGAAATACAGTTGGGTTTTAGCTTGCACACCTATCAGCGGCAATACCATTTTTTGTTTATGTTGCCAAAGAGAATTAAAAGTAGAATCTGCGTACAGATCGCCTATTTGACCTACGTCTTTCTGTTTTGAGCTCAATACGCTATCTACAGCAAGTGATAGGAAAGAATCTGCATAAAGTTCAAATAATAGGCATAGCGCATTCTGACGCGATGTTTCTGGGTAATAACTAAACTCTTCATATTGTTCGTTAAGAGTTCTTAGCATTAAAGCACTGTCAGCTATGGCACGATCATTAGGGGTAATGAGAACAGGAACCCTATTCTCATCAATATGTTTGCGTACCACTTTTTCTATTACCGCTACAGACGGCGTAATAACATCAAGAGGTATAGACTTATACGCAAAAGCAGCAATAACTTTTGCGCACTCTGGCTGCATTTTAGCCCCGTATAGGCGATAACCATCGTCGTATATAGCCATAAATACTTCGCTTGTTATAGCTATTGTTCGAAACTAGCACCTGACAAAGGCTTAGGCTCTTCGTTGGGCCAATCTAAGAATGGAAAAGGCTTCGTATCGGTATTGTAGGTTACAAACTGCAGGATTTGATACATGTATTTACTGAGGTTAAGCCCGAACTTTGTCAGATTTGTATTTCTCTCTCCAGTAAATAACGCAAACAAGAATTGAAACACTACCACTACAAAGGTAACCAGTTCAGCCACTTGATAGGCAACAATAAAGACAACGATAAACAAGCCTTTGAGCCACTGTGATTCGGACTTTAAATTATTTTTTAATTGTTCTTTTTCCATATCTATTTCTCCTATTCCTATAATTTTTAGCTATCATCCAAATTAAGTACAAACTCAACATCTTTACTATGCTGAGGACGAATCATCAAACCATGTACGACCTCATGCACGTTATGCCCCTCGAAAACAATTTTATACAGCCCTTCCACAATGGGTAATGAAACAGTTAAGACCTCAGCCTTTTCCTTAACCAGCTTCAGTGTATTGACCCCTTCTGCAACTGACCCTAACTCATTAACAGCCTCATCAAGAGTCTTACCTTGACCAAGAGCATATCCCACACGGTAGTTTCTGCTAAGTGGCGAATTACAAGTCACAATCAAATCACCAACGCCTGATAAGCCTACAAAGGTCATTGGATTTCCACCAAGATGGACTGCAAACCGGCTCATTTCAGTTAAACTTCTAGATATCAGCAAAGAAATTGCATTCATACCTACATCCAACGATGCAGCCATACCCGCAGCTATAGCAAAAATATTTTTCAGCGCTCCCCCGAGTTCAACGCCATATATATCGGTGCTCGCAAACACACGAAAATATTCGCTATGTAGTACATCTTGGATAATGAGACGCACATCTTCTCGATCACTAGCAATTACGGTACCCGTTAGCTTCTTTTGTACAATCTCCTTAGCTAAATTAGGCCCACTTAATACACCTATACGATTGTAGGGAACGACCTCTTTTAGAATCTGGCTCATAAGTTCGAAACTGGAAGCCTCAATCCCTTTTGTTGTGCTGATCAGTATTTGATCATTTTGTAAGTGGAGTGCCATTGAAGAGACAACCGTACGAAATGCTGTACTTGGAATAGATATAAAAATAATTTGACTATCCGTTATCGCTAACGCTAGGTCGTCTGTTGGTTCAACATTGTTATGAATTTTGCTTTCAGGTAAATATTTAGTATTTACACGGGTTGTTTTGATATCAGCTATGGTTTGCTTATCCCTCATCCACAAGCTACAGATAAACCCCTTCTCTGCGACCATATTCGCAATGGCCGTTCCAAAGCTTCCACCACCTACAACAGCAATTTTTTTAACAGTATGCATATATTTCCGTGACTTGTGTCCTAGCTGAGCATTGTTGCTCAGGACACATTTACCTATAAAAATAAAGAAGTTGCGTGATTATACTAGAAACTCCTCAAAATAACCCTCAATCCTCCAAATTCACAGGCGCACTTATTCCTGCTGAGGTATAGTCCAAAAAATGTTCAACCAATTTCTCCGGACTATCTGCCCTTAAATCACCAAAAGGAGTTATTGCCATAAGCTCAAGATTAGCCAATCCGTGCAGAAGGTTCACAAAGCAAAACAATAAACGGGTTCTAAGCAATTTCACGGAGAGCTCAGGTAACACTCTCTGTAAATAGCCATCGATTAAGGACACGAACTCCCGGCTATATTCATTCTCTAGCTCGAGGATCTCAAGTTTCTGATCAAACCTTAGCCTAGCCCAAAACTTAATACCGTCACGACCTATTCTTGGGTTTGTGTACAAACTCAACTGCGGCATATAGGCTGACCTCAAAACCTCCCTCACACTCAACTCACCTGCTTGCTCTAATTCAATCAACCTATTAATGGCCACTTCTTGCGCAGGTGCCAACTGGCTAGCCACATAATCAAATATCGCCGTGACAACCCCCATTTTACTTCCAAAGTGATAATGCGCAGCTGAGGCATTTTTTGCACCTGCAGACTGATTTATATTGCGCATAGACACCGCATCCAGCCCCTGATCTGCAAACAACCTAAGGGCAGCTAGCAACAATTGCTCCTTTGTATTATCTTTATTATTAGTCACTTATATGCCTTTATAAAAGTATATTAGTTAATATATTACTTTAATTTAATCTTAGTTTTTTATTGCTATGCAACATAGTATATTAATTCGCTTGATTTAATTCACACGAATTAATACACTATGTTTAACTTCTAGAGCAACAGGCCCGACTCTTTTAACCCCAGACCATATTTGGCTGGGGTTTTTTTATTACCTACAATAAATTCAATCACTACTTCATTGTTTTATTTGAAATTCAATCAGTTAAGTCATCTAATTCATCTTAGTCATCCCATCGTCAATAAACTATCCTTGAAAAGGGGAATCTATAGGCTACCATGTCATCGTGGGGATGGACGTGGTGCCCCGTTAGTCTAGTTTTATTGTGTTCTTAAAGGGAGAAATGAGTAATGAAACTATCCCCTCTGCCACTCAGCATGAGCCTACTTGCAACATCCTTTCTATGTAACGCAGAGCTGGTTGAGCTAGAAGGTAATCAGCTGGCAGAAACAGCCATCGAACAAAGTGTTGTGACTACATTACCTTCAGCAGAGGACACCATTGACCCTCTGACACAAAGCGATCAGAGAACCAACCAGGAACAATTAGACGTCGAAACTAAAATAATCAACTCAAACTTCACTTTCGACACACCAACCAGCTTTGAATTATCTGGCATGGAACCACCACCGACCGCAGAAGAGCTACTAAACGTCTCTCAAATCACTCACCCTTTTAGCATGACCGATACCGCAGACGGTGTAACGGTAACTCTGCAAACTGACGCCACAGGGCAAACTAAAACGCTCACCATTGATCACCCTGCAATTTACGACAACTCAGAATTAATCGATGTTGGGAATCAATTCATTGAAGTAAAAACAGAGCCTACTCGAACTACCTATGTTTTACATACAGTACCTGAGCAATATAGACCGTAAAGCCGGAAGTCTTCAAATATGAAAAGGGGCAATTATATTGCCCCTTTTCATATTTGTGACAGATATAAATCCAAGATTGAAAGGCTAATGCTAAATTAAGGCGGATATACCAACATAGATGGACTTAAGCCGTCGATATCAGTATAAATAACAACCAAATAAACAATAAACCACCCCTATTCCATGCCCTTAGGTACATACCTAAACAACACCTGATTACTACTCATATGAAGTCAGCACTACATCTTATTGTAGGTATAACCATTATTTGGTTAATCCTTCTCACAAATACACATGCTAATGATAACGCCATACTCATTAACGCTCTTCATGACACCTATCCCATAGAAAAAGAACTGTATGTCTTCGAAGACAAAGACAACATTCTTAGCTTCTCTGATATACAACGACCAGACATTCAAAGGCAATTCAGACAGAACGGCCAACAAGTGTTCAACGGCGGTTACACTCGCTCAGTCTACTGGCTCAAGTTCACTACCCTTGTATCAAAGGACTCAGCACCTGAGGACAAAAAATGGATCCTAGAAATCCCTTTCCCCCTACTCGACCATTTAGACCTTTACATCCAACAATCTGAAAATAACTTTGACCACATACGCTCTGGCGACCTACTACCCTTCACACAAAGACAGTTAAAAACGACTAATTTCAGCTTTCCAGTAACCCTTGATTTTGAACATAAGCAGGATTTTTATCTACGCGTTCAAACCAGGGATAGTATGCAAGTACCTCTTGCACTCAAAACACAATCAGCCTTTGCTGAAAGCAATGAATCCAGAATGCTGATTCAAGGAATCTACTACGGCTTTATGGTAGTTATGATTCTCTACAATTTATTCGTGTTTCTATCAGTAAGAGATAAGACTTACCTCTTTTACATACTTTACATATCAACTTTCGCACTATTTCAAGCCGGATTGAACGGCTTTTCGTTTCAATATTTTTGGCCAAACGATCCAATCTGGGCCAACAGGAACATTCCATTCGTCGACATTCTAGCCATTATATTTGCCATTCAATTCAGCAGAAGTATTCTGCATACTAAAGAAAATGCCCCAAGGCTTGATTACTTTCTAAATAGTTTATTTTATGCCGGCATAGCCATACTACCTGTAAATTTATGGGGTGATTACGAACTATCGATTATATTGACCTTGCTTTATAGCTTTGTATTTTTCAATGCTATGTTGTTCTCTGGCGTCATCTCGCTTCTTTCTGGTGTACGCTCCGCTCGCTATTTTATTACTGCCTGGTTTGTTTTTTTAACGGGCGGCTCGCTTTACGTACTAATGATTATTGACCTATTACCTATCAACACTATCACCAGTTATGCATTTCAAACTGGCTCAGCAATGGAAGTTGTACTCTTATCACTTGCCCTTGCTGATAGAATTAACACCATGCAACGAGAGAAGGCTGAAATTGTTAAGAAATCTAAACTCTACCTTGAACAAGCAAACATAGAATTAGAACGTAGCAATAAAATAAAAGACGAATTTCTCGCAACAGTTAGCCACGAAATCAGAACCCCAATGAATGGCGTTCTCGGAATGGCAGAGCTAATGAGCGACACTGAATTAGATAGCCGTCAGACAAACTATCTTGATAGCATTAACAATTCAGCACAAGCACTACTAAGTATATTAAACGATGTACTTGATTATTCAAAAATCGAAGCAGGTAAGATGGAAATAGAAACCATCAGATTTAACCTTTACACCCTCCTTGACGAATGTATATCAATATTCTCGGTACAATCATTAGATAATAGCGTTGACTTGATTACATGCGTAGATAAAGACATCAATCCTGAACTTATCGGCGACCCAACAAGAATCAGACAAATACTTATCAATCTATTAAGCAACGCTTTTAAATTCACACATGAGGGTAAAATCCTGCTAAAGGTTTCGTCGCATAACTCCGGGGGAATACCTCAGTTAAGGTTTGAAGTCGAAGACACCGGCATTGGCATCGATCCTGAACAGCAACACAAATTATTTGAGTCTTTCTCGCAAGCTGACGCCTCAACCACAAGGAAATATGGCGGCACCGGATTAGGATTAGCAATCTGCAAGCGATTAGCAACACTTATGGATGGAGATATAGGAGTAACAAGCAAGCCCGACGAAGGTTCAACGTTCTACTTTACATGCAACATTAAACAAACGATATCAACCAATTCCGAATGCATTACATCTCAACTTAAACAAAAACGTGTGCTTATCGTTGACGAATCAGAAAGTATTCGGCTAAACCTATCAAAACAATTGAGCAACTGGGGGCTACACACTGAAACCTGTACGCCATCACAATTCCCTGCCCCAATGGCTAACGCCCTCAATAAAGGTCAACCCATTAACCTACTCGTAGCTAGCGCAAACATTATGGTCAATAATGTCAACATAGCTAACTGGTTAGATAAGCGCCATAACGAGTATCCTTTAGCAGGAACAGTTCTTATTGGTAATGAGAATTGCGATTCCCTAAATAACTCAACGATCTCTGTTAAACAAATTCAAAACCCGATTTTAATCTCTCAGCTATACGAGTCTACTTCACAGTTTTTATCTACGGAAAATCACGAACAGAGTAAAGTTAAGACCTCACCAATTAATCTAAATTACAAAAAACTTAATGTGTTAGTTGTTGAGGATAACAAAGTTAATCAATTAGTTGTCAAAGGAATGCTCAACAAATTAGGCATAGAACCGTTTGTTGCAAACAATGGTATCGAAGCTGTTGAGGCCTATCGTATTAGCGAGATTAAACCCGACATAATACTGATGGACTGCGAGATGCCTCAAATGGATGGCTATGAAGCAACAGAAAAGATTCGCGCACTAGATCAGACTGATAGTTCACCATTAATCGTTGCCTTATCAGCGCACGTAATTAATGAAAAAAAATCCAAAGCAAAACTTTCTGGCATGGATCATTACCTTAATAAACCCATCAGCATCAAAGACCTAAGCAAACTATTTTTTGACCATAGAGAGCAATTAGGCATTTAACACCACTCCCCCTTATTAAAATTAATGTTTTATCAAAAACACTCATAATAAAAAAGGCGACCTAAGCCGCCTTTTCATCTTCTTAACTAACATATATCCGGAAAGAATATTACGACATAAGTAGCTTGTTAATGCGCTTAACAAAGTCTGCCGTGTCTTCAGGTGCTTCACCTGCTACTAACTTGGCTTGATCAAACAAAATAGAAACCAGATCAGCGAACAATGCTTCATCGTCTTCTTTATCTAATTTTTGAACCAAGGCATGATCAGGGTTCAATTCGAATATCGGTTTACTTTCCGGGACAGCTTGGCCAGCAGCTTCCATAATTTTACGCATTTGGCCTCCCATTTGATCTTGCGGCACTACCACACAGGCAGGCGAGTCTGTGAGTCTATGGGTTACACGAACCTCTTCAACTTTACCTTCAAGCTGATCGCTAACCCTCTTCATTAGACCTTCAAGCTCTTTTTCAGCTTTTTCCTTGGATTCTTTATCTTCTTCGTCATCCAGTTTACCAAGGTCTAGATCACCTTTTGAGATGTCCTGGAATTGCTTACCATCGAATTCGTACATTTGCCCCATGACCCACTCATCAATGCGATCGTAGAACATGATTACTTCAATGCCTTTTTTCTTGAATATTTCAAGGTGTGGATTACTGCTCGCCGCATTAAAGGAATCTGCAACAATATAGTAAATCTTCTCTTGCCCTTCTTTCATACGCTCTATATAGCCTGTGAGCGATTGATCCTGAGTTGCAGAGTTGCGGTGAGTCGTTGAAAAACGGAATAATTTGGCTATTTTCTCTTTATTAGCATGATCTTCCGCTGGACCTTCTTTAATAACCTCACCAAAGTTATCCCAGAAAGTTTGGTATTTCTCAGGCTCTTTCTTAGCCATTTTATCCAACATATCAAGAACACGTTTCGTCAACGCGCTCTTCATAGAATCAACCGCGGGGTCCTTCTGAAGTATTTCACGAGAAACATTAAGAGAAAGGTCATTAGAATCAATAACACCACGCAAGAAGCGCAGATAAAGCGGCAAAAATTGCTCAGCCTGATCCATAATAAAAACGCGCTGCACATATAGCTTTAAGCCTTTTGGCGCCTCACGATTCCAAAGATCAAATGGAGGATTTTTCGGTAAATAAAGTAAGCTAGTGTATTCAAGCTTGCCTTCAACCTTATTATGACTCCAAGAGAGAGGCTCTTCGAAATCATGGGATACATGACGATAAAACTCTTTGTACTCATCATCCGTTACTTCTGAACGAGAACGAGTCCAAAGCGCTTTGGCACTATTAATTGCCTCGTATTCCGGAACATCAACAATATCTTTATCTTCATCACCTTCTTTTGGATCCTGCGGCTTAAGCATTTCAACAGGAACAGATAAGTGATCAGCATACTTATTAATAATTGACTTCAATCTAAACTGATCTGCAAACTCTTCACACTCTCCCTTTAAGTGGAGGATAATTGTTGTACCGCGATCGTTTTTTTCGATATTTTCAATGGTGAATTCAGCCTCACCTTCTGAAGTCCAATGCACGCCCTCGTCTGCACTATTACCTGCTCTACACGTCATCACTTCAACCTTATCGGCCACGATAAAGGAAGAGTAAAAGCCAACACCGAATTGCCCAATTAGCTGAGAATCTTTAGCGTCATCGCCAGAAAGTTTCTTAAGGAAATCAGCTGTACCCGATTTAGCTATGGTACCAAGGTTTGCAATAACCTCTTCACGAGACATTCCGATGCCATTATCAGAAAAAGTAATAGTCTTAGCATCAGCATCAAAATCCACGCGAATTCGTAGATTTGGATCTTCTTTTATCAAGCTATCATCTGATAAGGATTCAAAGCGCAACTTATCAATAGCATCGGAAGCATTGGAAACGAGCTCTCGGAGAAAGATCTCCTTATTACTATAAAGAGAGTGAATCATGAGATGTAGAAGCTGCTTTGCTTCTGTTTGAAAACCTAGTGTTTCCTGCTTGCTTGCCACAGTCATTGAGCTAAGACTCCTGAAGATAATCTATTAATTTAATGTCGAACCAGCCTAAATAAGCTGATTGAGACAACTCAACCAACCTTAGTACCAATCTGACTCCTTAAATGGGGATGATTTTTAGCATTTCAACCCTGAAGCTTTATGGTTAAACTAAAGTCAATTCAACGAGTTAACAACGCTATGTTAGCCACGACAATAAAACCACCTTCATCTACAAAAGTTGGCTTATTCGTCACCTGTTTAGTAAACATGTTTGGCCCTTCTATAGCCTATGCTTCAATAAAACTACTTGAAGAAGCCTGATGTCAGGTAGAAGTGCCTTTAGAGCAAACCTGCTGCGGTTGACCAGGGTATTTAACAATGGCTGTATGAAGAAACGAGGGCTGTAGCAAAAAGACTGATAGCACTTTACGCCCCCCTACAAGTATGTATCATCCCCGTCCGACCCTTGTGCCGTAATGCTACGGATTCATTACCCTGCTCTGCTTGAGAACGACCTTACCTGGCTAAAACGAGCAACAGTGCTCTCAGCAAAGACCTATGAACTAACCGGCGTTCTCGTAGGCGTTCTGGGCACAGCTCCGAAGAACCTCGATCAGCCTGCATATAGTCATGAACAGCTATCGCGCAGTATCACTTACCACGATAGCTGCTCTGGCTTACGAGAACTTAACATCAAAATACAACCAAGAACCCTACTAAAGAATAAAGGCGTCAACATTATTGAAATGAATGATCGCAATGTCTGTTGCAGTTTCGGTTGCACTTCTTGTGTGAAATATCCAGACATCTCAGGGAGTATGGTTGACGAAAAACGGGGATGTATCAGTAATATTGACACCAATCTGGTATTAGGAGACGACCCAGTACTTAGTGTTCTTGCAAGAAGTGCAACTGGCCAATCTACATCAACTTACACGACCTTTTTAGCGGCCCGTCAAGAACTGTCGATATAGAACAAACTATTCAACTAGGGGCACATTGTCCTAGAGCATTATTCGTAATCATCCTCAATTACTAAGTATCATTATGTTATTACTCAACAGCTGACATAGTCTTCAAGGTTGATGATTTAAACTCACGTCGATAAAGAACTCTAACAACAAAGAGTGTTACAACAACAAAAAGCACTGGATGTAAAAACCAAGCAAGCACGGCAAGGCCAAAATAAAAAGATCTCAAACCAAAGTTAAATTGATGTCCCGCCAATGATGCAATCCTAGAGCTCTGATTAATAAAACGCTCTTTCTCTTCATCAGAAATTTCCTCACTGGTTCTAGGTGCAGCCCCAATCAATACTGACAAGAAGTTATATTGACGTAATGACCAAGTGAATTTAAAAAATGCGTAAATAAATACGACCAATAAAACAATAAGCTTTAATTCCCACTCCACCCTTGTTGCTTTAATCATAAAGGGCAACACATCCAACACAAACATCGCTTTTTCCGTAGCACCGAGCACGGCAACTATCCCCGCCAAGATCAACAAGGAACTAGAAGCAAAGAAGGTGACATTTCGTTCAAGGTTCGCGATAACGGTAGTATCCTGCATTCGATTCCCCCTTTCGAGCAATCTTGTCATCCACTGCCTTCTATAACCATGCAATATATTGGCAAGGCACGGTGTTGTTTTAGACCTCATGATGGCGAATTTGGAATAGCCAACCCAACACACTACAAACAAAACAAGTGCAGCTACATCGACGATAGATACTAACATTAAGAATACCCATGAATGAAAAGGCAGCACATGAGTGTACCACCTTTAAATTCATCTATTCAGCTTAGCTCTAGATAAAACGGAAAGACTTTAATGAATTAGCCTAACAGGAAATGTGCTCTAGCCGTCGCAATTGGCTCAGCACGCTTAACTTGCCATGCAGTGATAGCAACGTTAGCAACTCTGCGCCCCTGACGAGCGACTTCACACTCAACGAAAGTGTCTTTATCATGCCCCGCGCGTAAAAAGTCGATGGAAAAATCGACTATTTTGGGTAGTACTGGTGTATCCATGAACATGATTAATGACAACAAGGCCGAATGCTCCATAAAACCGCTGATCACACCACCATGAATGGCTGGCAATATAGGGTTTCCAAGATTGCTTTTACGCCTTGGTAAGCGAAATAAAACATCATCTCCAAATCGTTGAACTTCTATTCCTATTGTTTTTGCATATGGAATAAGATTGACCAGATCAGAATAATCATTTTGATCTTGCACCTTCTTGACAGTATTTTTAATATCCAACTTAGTCATTACTGTTATCTACCTTTTCCATCACATCTGATAGTTTAGTTAGCGAGCCTGCTTGCAATCGCATAAAAGTAGCAACACCATGGGCAATCGGATCATTTCGATCATTTTGAAACAAAATACCTCTTGTGAATGCTACGTTGTTCGCAAGTTTATACGTCTCAGCAAAACCGTATACCGGTTTAAAAGGCTCTGCAGGCTTCATATGATCAAGCCTAAGATCTAGAGTAGGACAAATCTCAACCTCCGGTAAGGATGACATCACGGAGAAACCCGCAGCAGTGTCAAATAGAGTAGTAGCCGCACCACTGTGAATAACACCTGTTTCAGGGTTACCAACCAATGAAGCATTATAGGGAAGCTCAAGGGTAACTTTACCCTGCTCAGCCTCAATCACTCTCATACCAATAGTTTTACAATGATTCAGAACATCCAGCAATTGATTTAACTGGTTCACTAATTGGGTCAAATGTAAGTATCCTTATTTGAATAATTTTGATTTCTATACCAAGTTTAGGCCAACCTTTTAAAAACACATCAAATAAAAAAGGGCCTATGGCCCTTTTTTATTTGATGTGTTTTTGATCTTCTAAATCAAAACTATCAGCTTATTAACTGAAGGTATTTCGTAGTCTAGTAAACGACCACATCGCTATACCAGAAGCAGTTAGAGTTGTTAGGGTTAAGCAAACCAAAACCCAGATACTTGCTTTACGTGCTACCGTTTTTACTTTAACCATGTCCCACCCCTTATTATTTTTTTAATTGTTTTTATTTTCTTATTGGGATCGTTTTATTGACTCAAGCTGTTACTTACTTAAGTCACCACCTATACAAGGTATACATCTAGGCTACTCGAATTAAAAAGTAAAAACAATAGATCACAAAGTAATTACAAAGGATACAGTTACTAACAAACTTACCTTTCGATTACTCACTAATCACTGCAAACCCGCACCAGCTCTTCACTTTGTCTGTAAGGCAAACGTATAACTCCTGTCTAAATTCAAACCTTCGTTTGAAAACTATGAAGAAATTATTACACTATCTTGCATGCACTACATTTATATGCAATATTACTAAAACGATCAATATCGACGAAATTAAGTAATTTATGTATAAATTCAAGTACGAACCAAACCCTAAAAATGTGATCCTTGACCTAATGGGAATAAACCAACCTAACCCATTAGAAACAACACATCTGGTCATGATATCTGACATTTTTGGTATATCTATCAACAATTTAAGAGTTGCTCTAACTCGGCTTGCCGCTAAAGGAATGATCACAAATGATGGTCGTGGGATTTATCGCTTAAGCCCAAAAGCTGTTGCTAAACGAGACTTTATCAATCGCTGGCGTTCTGCGCAGGTCATCAACAATCCATGGGACAATAGCTGGATAGCATGTCACCTTCCAAAGGGGACTGACCGGACTATTCGAAAGAAATCCTTGTTAGCACTTGAATGGTACGGATTTAAGCCAGGTTTAGACCTGGTATGGGTCAGACCAAACAATCTGACACTGAGCTTAACTGATCTAGTTAATTATCTTAGGGAATTGGGCCTTGAGTCAGAAGCAAGAACATTTGTCCTAGCTCAGGCTGAAGACACGCTTCAGACCCATTGGGTTAACAACCTCTGGGCTACAAAAAAACTCGATCAAGATTACGACGAACTTATCCAAGCACTACAAAATAGCATTCAAACCCTTCAGCAAAGTACACCGCAGCAATCGCTATTCGAAACCTGCTCACTCGGTGGGGAAGCCATACACCATCTAGCTATAGACCCACTACTACCACAAGAGATCAGGCCCGGTGATATGCACACACGACTAAAACAAACCATGCTGACCTACGACAAAGTCGGTCGCGAGATATGGCTTGAGCAACTATCCGCTCTAGGCGTTCAGTCTTAACTTAGGAGTACATCATGAAAGACATCCCCATAACCCGAGAAGAACTCAAACCCTTTATGGTCAGATCAGATGCAAAAGCATTTCGAATTCTGATTTGGACCTGGGCTAGTACAATGGCAATTTTTGCGTTTACTGCAATATATTCGTACTGGCCCGTTTATATATTATCTGTATTTCTATTAGCAGGTCGCCAACAAGCTCTCGCCGCTATCATGCATGAAACAGCACACAACACCTTATTTGCAACTAAAAAGTATAACGAGGTAGTCTGCAAATGGCTTTGCTCCCCTTTTCTACTTATGGACGGGAAATCTTATATAAAAGCGCATTTAGATCACCACAGAAATGCAGGGACTGAACATGACCCTGATCTGCCAAATTACAAAAACTATCCTGTAACGAAAGCCAGTCTTACCAGAAAGTTTTTGCGCGATCTTGTTGGGCTTACTGGAATTAAGGCATTTCTATTTTTACTACTCAGCGGTAAAGATCTGTTGACTATGAAAAAGCGTGAAAACTGGCAATTAACCCGCGGTGTTTGCGTCAACTTCTTTCTATTTGCAGTATTATGGTTTTGTGGTGTACCCGAACTATTCGCGCTTTGGTTTATTGCCTACCTTACTGTATATATGTTGATTATACGTTTTCGCCAAATCGCTGAACATGCAGGTGTTCCTGATATTTATGACCTCAGCCCTAAGTACAATACCCGCTCGTTACCGGGTGGTATTTTGGGATTTCTATTCATTTCGCCAACTGTAGGCCTTAGCTACCACTGCGAGCACCATGCATTTATGGCAGTGCCAACTTATAATTTGAAACCATTACATGAACTATTAAAAACCAAAGGCTACTATGACGATATAGATATACCTAACGGCTACCTCAGCATGTTAAAACAAGTTGTTAAATCATAGAGAAAGTATCTCTCAATAAAAAAGCCACCCTAGGGTGGCTTTTTTATTTCTAATGCTCACAACGTAATACGATGCAAACTAGGCTAACGCTACCAACCAGTAACCTCAGCAATTGCTTTACCAATGTCAGCCAAGCTACGTACAGTTTTAACACCAGCAGCTTCAAGTGCTTTAA